>SKEY01000021.1_pt1 | contig 254137 bp, 233 predicted proteins | sample 4843871 | NCBI WGS metagenome assembly SKEY01 (sample SAMN11008797, study PRJNA524170) | human gut metagenome | biome: Human fecal sample; material: Feces; isolation source: fecal sample from pouch patient p36 | host: Homo sapiens | place: Israel: Tel-Aviv | collected 2016-12-04
GTATTATACCCTATTTTTTAGTTTTAAAATTCTTTTATTCTAGAAAAATAACCCCTTTTTAAGTGAGAAATGACATAATGATAGTGAAAATAGCATTTTCTTCTCTATTACTGCTGATATAGTTAACAAGTATAATCTCCTCTAAAATAAGAAATAGACGATCTATTTCCATTGATCTGCTGACCACTTTCTAAATATAATTTTCCTTTTTTCTTAGAAAAAGTACATTGTTTTCCTATAAAAATATGCTTGCTTTACTCGGGACAGGAGATTATATTATATAAAAACAGATGGTCTATTTACATTAAATAGACCATCTGTTTATATCAGATAAATGGTCTGTTCACTGTATATAGACCATCTGTTTCTGCGAATATGTTGTATGTATTTCAGATACCCTTCCACACTCTATTACCTATGAACAGTACGTTTGGGAACAGTGGAAGGGGGTGAAGGAAAAGCTAAATTTCTTGTTTAATGAAGAGTGTATAGAAGAAAAAAGCTGTTAATGCAGGATCTTGAAGACCAGTTCGCGAAGAATATCCCCGTCACTTAAAGATGGATTTCCCACTCCTTTAGATTTTGCATCTGCATATCGTATTTCTCCGATAATTTGCATGGTCTTTACTCCATTATATCGACGCATAGCTGCGAGATAGTCTTTGGCCTGCCAGGGGGTGCGTAGTCCCAACATGTTGGCTATGCCTTGCTCCGATTTTTCAGGGGCATAATAGGCCAACATCAAGTTAGAAAAGAATCCAAAAAGTAAAGATAAAGTCATTTGAATAGGGTTTGTTTTCGGATTTTCTTCAAAATATTTTATTATCTTATTAGCTTTCAGGACATCCTTTTCAACGAGGGCACTGCGCAATTCGAAGTTGTTATAATCCTTACTGATACCAATGTTCTTCTCTATCTGTTCAGGGGTAACGCGTGTATGACCTTTTGGAAGTGTAATGATCAGTTTTTCCAGTTCTCCCGTGAGGCGACTGAGGTCGGGGCCAACGAAATCGGCCAGCATGGCAGTGGCTTTAGGTTCCACGTCGATACCTTTACGTTTCATATAAGAAGTGATGAATGCAGGCAGTTGCGCATCCTTCACTTTTTTAGATTCAAACAGGACACCAGTCTTTTCGATTTCGGCAGCCAGTTTCTTTCTTCGATCCAGTACGCCATGTTTATGGCATATTACTAATATGGTAGAAAGCAGCGGCTTTTGGAGGTAATAAGAAAGCTCCTCCATATTACGGATATTCTGCGCTTCCTTTACCACCACCACCTGATGCTCGGACATCATCGGATAACGCTTGGCGGCATTAATAACAGTAGCTATATCCACATCTGCCCCGTATACAACGGTCAGGTTGAACTCCTTTTCCGTTTCGGTCAGAATATTGTCTGTTATATAGTCGGCAATGAGGTCGATGTAATAGGGTTCCTCGCCCATGAGATAATAGACGGGACGGTATTGCTTCGCTCTCAGTTCCTTTAAGATGTCATCACACGTGATTTCCTGTTTTGCCATATTCGTTTTTACCAGTCGAATTTCAGATGTTTTACGGTTTTCTTCTCGTCAATAATCATACGTAGGGATGCGATGCCGATTTCAACGTGCTCGGTTACGTAGTTTTGGGTAACCAGATTATCGCTTTTATCGGTTTTTACTCCTTCAGGAATCATTGGCTGGTCAGAAACCAGTAAGATGGCTCCGGTAGGGATGTGATTGGCAAAACCGCAGCTGAAGAGAGTCGCTGTTTCCATATCGACGGCCATGGCACGAGTTTTCTTCAGATATTCCTTGAATTCCTCGTCATGCTCCCAAATGCGGCGGTTGGTAGTGTATACGGTACCTGTCCAATAGTCGCGAGCATGGTCGCGGATGGATGAAGAAACGGCACGCTGCAACATAAATGCCGGTAGCGCCGGTACTTCGGGCGGGAAGTAGTCATTGGAAGTTCCCTCGCCGCGGATGGCGGCGATAGGCAGGATGAGATCCCCTATTCTGTTTTTCTTATCGATACCACCGCACTTACCCAGGAACAGGCAGGCTTTGGGCTGTATAGCACTTAGTAAATCCATGATAATTGCAGCGTTAGGGCTTCCCATACCAAAGTTGATAATGGTCATGCCTTCTGCTGAAGCAGACGTCATATTAGCGTCTTTACCAAGAACGGGCACATTGAACTTCTCCGCAAAAATATCCACATACTTGTTGAAGTTAGTCAACAGAATATACTCTCCAAAGTCCTCAAGCTTACGTTTTGTGTAACGAGGCAGCCAGTTAGCTACGATTTCTTGCTTTGTTTTCATAAGATTTCATTAAATTTGTTCCCTAAATACTTTCAGGGAGCGATTATTTAACTCACAAAAGTACAATAAAAAAGTAGAATTCGGAAATTTGTTAATCACTTATCACATATCAATATGTTATCGTTAAACTTACCTGTATTTGATGCTAAAGTCGTGAACCGTGAAGGGAAACCTGCTATTTTCGACGTGATACGGCGCCGATATGTAGCACTGACGCCCGAAGAATGGGTACGCCAGCATTTCGTACATTTTCTGCTGAACCATAAAGGATATCCGCAGACATTGATGGCGAACGAGGTACAGGTACAGCTCAACGGAACGAAGAAACGTTGTGACACAGTGCTTTACCGTCGTGACCTCACGGCACGGATGATTGTGGAGTATAAAGCGCCGGATATAGAGATTACGCAAGCGGTGTTCGATCAGATTACGCGCTACAATATGGTGCTGAAAGTAGATTACTTGGTAGTGAGTAATGGAATGCAACACTATTGCTGCCGGATGGATTACGAGCGGAATAGCTATACTTTTCTTCCGGATATTCCTGATTATCAGACGTTATAATATCCATTAAAAAGGGCTACACCCTTTGCCCCGGATGGTTACACCCTTTGGGGGATATGGTGTAGCCATGTGAGGCAAAGGGTGTAGCCCTTTTCAATGAGACTAATCAGGATCTAAATCAATGAACCCAATCAGGGTCTAAACCTTCTCAGTCTTTTCTTCTATCTGCTTCTTTCCTAACTTTTCCTGTATCTTCTGCATCAACTCATAGAAATTAGGAATATAGACTGTGGCAAGCAGTGTATTCAGTGCCATACCGAATACGACGGCAGCTCCCAGTGCAATACGGCTTTCCGCTCCTGCACCCGTAGCAAACAGCAACGGCATCACACCGAATACAAATGCCAGGGATGTCATCAGGATAGGCCGTAAGCGGATATGCCCTGCCTGGAATGCCGCATCACGAATGGAGTTGCCTTGCGCACGGAAATCGCGGGCGAACTCTACAATCAGAATACCATTCTTTGCCGACAGTGCCACAAGCAGGATAATACCGATTTGTGTATAGATGCTGACAGGTGTTCCCATAATGAGACAGCCAATCATCGCTCCCAACAATGCTACCGGAAGTCCGATGACCGCAGCTACCGGGCTCGTCCAACTCTCGTACTGTGCTGCAAGTACCAGGAAGGCAACGAGTAACGCCATTACAAACACAACGGTTGTCGTCGTTCCCGCCTGCGTTTCCTGATAAGCTACTGACGTCCATTCATAACCAAATTCATCGCCCAATTGCTCCTTAAAGAGTGCCTCCATTTGCTGTATCGCCTCTCCGGAGCTACTTCCCGGGGCTACGTTGCAAGTGACGGAGGCAGTAGAATACATATTGTAACGGTTGATCTGGTCCATTCCCAACTGTTCCTCTACCCGCATAAAGGCTGAAAACGGTACCATCTCTCCCGATGCATTCTGTACACTCAACTTCAGTACATCGTCAATGATCCGTTGGGCACGATCCCGTGCACCGAGTTTTACCTGATAAATACGGCCGAACTCAACGAAATCGTTCACATAAGCAGCTCCCATGTAGTAACCTAAGGAAGTGAAGACACTGTTCAGCGGAATACCCATCAATTGCACTTTATCCCGGTCGATGTTCAGGAAGTACTGGGGTACATTAGCCTGGTACTGACTGCTGACGGATGCCAATGCAGGTTTGGTGTGATAGGTTGCCATCAGTGTCTCTACGGCATGTTGCATTTCTGTGGCACCGAGGTTATTACGATCTTCCACTTGTAGCTGTAGACCGCCCGTAGCACCGAGTCCGGGAATGGCAGGGGGCACCATGGCAAAAACTTCTGCTTCCTGAATTCCATAAGCCTGCGCATTGAAACGATTTACTACAGACTGGGCCGTATGTTCCTTTCCTTTCCGCTCGTCCCAGTTCTTCAAGATAACGAAATAGGTGCCGGAATTACTCTGTTCCCCGCCTCCCATGACAGAGAAGCCGGATATGCCGATATAATTTTTCACTTCGGGATAGCTGTTGAGGATTTCATTGATCTCACGTCCGACAGCTTCTGTACGTTCCAGACTTGAAGCAGGCGGCAATTGCACCACGGCAAGGAAATACCCGTCATCTTCTTCGGGAATAAAGGTACTGGGCCACTTCATAAACAGGATCACAGCGAGTGCCGTAAATCCGGCATAAGACAACAGTGCAGCGGCAGGGCGCCGGAGCAACCAACCCACGGTTTTATCATATATCCCTTGTGTTTTGTCGTACACAAAGTTGAAGCCCCGGAAAAGTGGCGACTGTGCAGGTTTTGTGGGCTGTAATATCAAGGCACACAATGCAGGAGTCAGTGTTAGCGAGTTGAAACCGCTTAGCACGGTGCTGGCAGCAATAGTCAGCGCAAACTGCTTATAAAGCTGCCCGGAGATACCGCTGACGAGCATTGTCGGAATAAATACGGCAAGCAACACCAGCACTACGCCCACAATCGGACCGGTGATCTCTCCCATTGCCTGAATGACCGCCTGCCGGGCACTGTACTGCCCCGTATCAAGCAAACGCGTGGAGTTTTCCACTACTACAATGGCGTCATCCACCACAATGGCCACGGCAAGTATTAATCCGAACAGCGTCAGTGTATTGATGGAGAATCCGAAGAGCGCCATCACTGCCAGAGTACCGATGAGTGATACGGGAATGGTGATACACGGAATGATAACCGCCCGCCAATTCTGTAAGAAAAGGAAGATGACAAGTACCACAAGCAGGGTTGTTTCCAGGAAAGTTACCAGCACTTCGTCCACTGAAGCGTGGATGACGTCTGTCGTATCCAGGGTTACACTGTAATGGATGCCGCTGGGAAATGATTCTGACAGTTCCTGCATCTTCTCTTTCACGCCTTTGGATACATCCAGCGAATTGGAACCCGGTTGCTGATAGATGGCAATGGCGGCGGTAGGTTGCCCGTTCAGTCGGGATACGACACTGTAGGATGCGGAGCCAAGGTCGATGTGAGCCACATCACGGAGGCGAAGCACTCTCCCGCCCGCTTCTGTTCGCAAGATGATATTGCCGAATTCTTCGGGAGACGAAAGTCGCCCTTTCACCGTCAGACTGTATTGATAGGCAGGGGCATTGTTGCCGGAAGAGACATTGCCGATGTTGGTGTTACCCGGAGCCGGATTTCCCGGCAGAGGTTGTCCCACGGCTCCGGCACTGACTTCTACATTTTGTGATTGAATGGCCTGGTAAACATCGGCTGCCGAAAGATTACGGATACGCAGTGCTGCCGGGTCCAGCCAGATACGCATGGAGTAGTCTCCCGCTCCCATCACATTGACAGCGCCTACGCCCGGTACGCGTGTCAACTGGTCGACAAGGTTCAGGGTGGCGTAGTTGCTGAGGTATAGTCCGTCATATTCCTTGTTTTCGGAAGTCATGGTGAGGAACATCACAATGTTCGACGACTGCTTTTGAACGGTTACTCCCTGTACCACTACCGGGGTTGGCAATGAAGCCTGTGCCACGCTGACACGGTTTTGGACTTGTACGGTTGCCATGTCGATATCTGTTCCGACGGCAAAAGTAATGGTGAGCGAATAGGCACCCGATGAGGAGGAATTGGAGGACATATAAAGCATGCCTTCCACTCCGTTTACTTGCTGCTCGATGGGTATACCCACGGTTTGGGCCACTGTCTGCGCGTTGGCACCCGGATAGACGGCGCTGACCTGAACGGTAGGCGGCGTAATGTCCGGATACTGCGCAATGGGGAGTATGCCCAGTGTGACCAGTCCCGCCACCACGATCAGCAGCGCAAGCACGGTAGCAAAGATAGGACGGTTTATGAAGAATTTTGAGAACATGAGCTTAGTATTTAGTTATTTACGATTGGTTATTTGTTGATGGGCTTCACTTTCATCCCTTCCCGCACTTTCATCAGTGCCCGGGTGACGTAGCGTTCCTGTGGCGAGAGTCCGCCGGTTATTTGCCGCAGACTGTCATCTATCAACTGTCCCACTTCGATGTGGCGATAGCGCACCATATCGGAATCGTTCACTACATACACATATTTTCCCAATTGATCGGTCCCGATAGATGCGTCCGGTATCAGTATTGCCTGCGATTCTTTGCCGTATGGCAAGGTGATGCTGACATAAAGTCCGCTTTTCAGTAAACCTTTCGGGTTGTCCAGGCGGGCACGCAGATTCAGAGTTCCGGTGCTCAGGTCTACATTCGGTGCGAAGTAATCGAGTGTGGCAGGATACGGCTGTATGCCGTCTTCCCCCAGGTTAACAGTGATTTGCCGGGGTAGTGTATCTTTCTGCTGTGCGGTTCCTTGTTGCATCAGCATGGCAAGCCACTGGTTATCAGTGATATTGAAGTATGTATATAGCAGGTCATCTTTATAGATCGTGGCAAGGGTGACAGGTTGCAAACTTCCCCCTACATAACTGCCCACATCGACTTGATTCCGGCTGACAGTCCCATCAAACGGTGCCCGGACTGTGCAGTAGCCCAGATTTGTGCGCGCCGTATTTAGTGCAGCTTCGGCATTGCTGACTGCTGCTTGCGAAGTGGCAACATTCGATTTCGACTGTAACACCTGTATCTGGCTTACAGCATCGCTTTTCACAGCTTCCAGCATACGGGCATAGTTGTTCTGGGCATATTCCAGATTGGCTCGGGCAGTGTTCAGTTCCGCTTCCGCCTGTTCTACATTGTCTTGGTAAATAGTGGGTTCGATGACGAACAACACCTGCCCTTTCCGGACTCTGCTTCCCGGAGCATAGGCGATGGTTTGCAGGGTCCCGTTCACCCGTGCCACCAGGTCGACGGTCTTTTCCGAACTCAGATAGCCCGGATACTCTTTAGTCAGTGTGATGTCTTTCACCACCGGACTGGCTACGCTTATTTCCGGAACGGGCATCGCTCCGCGCGCTGCTTCTTTTTTATCCCCACATCCCGCCAGTAACGGAATCAGCGTGAGGATGATGTACATTTCATTTTTCATATATGGTTATGGTTTAGGAATTATTACTCAGTTCTCTTTATATCCTCCTCCCAGTGCCTGGTACAATGACACCAGATATAGCAGTGAACTACCCTCTGCCTGCGTCAACTGGTTTTCGTACGTCAGTAGCGAACGGAGTGCATCCAGTACATTCTGGAAAGGACTAAGTCCCTGTTTATAAAGCTCTAGGGAGAGTTTCAGTGTCTCTTGTCCCTGATTTCGTACTTCCCGGAGGGCGACAATCTGCTTGATGGAATTCCGGTAATTATTCATCGCATTGTCCGTTTCCTGTACAGCGGTAAGCACGGTTTCGTTGAAGTTATGCACCGCTTCGTCCAATTGTGCACGTGCCTGTTTGGTGGCATTCACCAGTTTTGTTCCGCTGAACAGTGTCCAACTGAGGGTTGGGGCAATTTCAAATGTCATACTTTTCCGTCGGGTCAGGTCTTTCAAATCCCGGGCGGCATATCCTACAGATCCTTTCAGGAATACTTGTGGCAGCCAGTCGCTTTTGCTGGCTCCCAATAGTGCGGCTTGTGCATTAACCAGTCTTTCGGCTTGGCGCACATCGGGACGACGAAGCAATAAATCGGCCGGTAATCCTACTCCAACAGGTTCCATGTAGTCGGGCAATTTCCCGATTCTTTCCAATGTGGGGCGTATTTCCTGCGGATAAGTTCCCAGCAGAATAGCCAGTGAGTTGATGTATTGGCTGATTCCGGATTCCAGTTGCGGAACAGATGCTTTTGTGCTGAAATACACTGATTTAGCCTGTGCTACATCCAGTTTCGATACAAGTCCCGTGTTGTAGCGTACTTCGGTGATGTTGAGCACTTCTTCTTGCGTCCGGCAGTTATGCATTACTACCTGCAGTTCCTGTTGCAGTTCCCGCAGGTTGATGTAGGCAGAAGCTACTTGTGCACAGAGGGATACCTGTACGGAGATGTACTCTTCACGGCTGGCTTGGAATGTTTCCCGTTGCGCCTTTACCCGTTGCCGGATGCTTCCGAATATATCCAGTTCCCAACTGGCATTGAGTGACGCATCATAATAATGTGTGATGGATTGGGGCAATTCGGTGGTGTTTCCACTGCTTTGCTGGCGGAGCCATCCACCATTTAAAGAAATAGAAGGGAAAAAATTACTGCGCTCCATCCTCAGGCTGGCACGTGCCTGTTCCATACGGTCTATAGCGGCAAGTACGGAATAGTTTTCGCCGGATGCTACGCTGATAAGAGAGTCCAGTACCGGGTCATTGAATGCTTTCCACCACTGGTCATCTACCGGTAATATCTGTCCGCTGAATAAGTTATCATCTGCGGATGCCGTGGTAGAATTAGCGGTTCCTGTGGAAGTAGGGACCGTTTTAGAATTCGGAATCACCGTATTCCCCCAGCCTCGGGGCAATGGTTTTTCCAGATAACGGTTGCCATTCTGTGCCGTGACGGCAGAACATAGGCACGATAAGAGCAGCACGCTGCCCCAAGCTTTAATCTTCATAGGTTTAGGTTGTTTTTTGTGATACAGGGTTCATAACAACCTGGAGCTCTATTTGTTTAGAGAAGATTGGGGAGGTTATAATGGGGTTCTGACAGATGGATGTGGATTGGTGTGGGTGATCTATAATTGAAGAAATGAATTAAAGATTGCTGGTATCCTTTTGTTAGTTTGCTGATAATCAATTAACTGTATTTACCGACAGCTTACTGCAAGATGTAAAAGCATTTACCGCCGTATGTAACAACCTTTACCCCTTATTGTAACGGCTTTTACTTCGGCATGTAACGACCTTTACCGCGATATGTAAATGGAGTTACCGTGCGGGGTTAACAAAGCTATCATTTGGGGTAAACAGAATTTTCATGAGAGGAAACGACTGTGCACTTATAAAGTGAAGTAAGAGATAATCCATACCCCTACAATAATGAGTTTAATTCAACGACTTCGGTAGTGTATATATAGGAAAGGACGCCCCTGCAAGCAATAAGATGTTGCTTGCAGGGGCGTCCTTTCCTATATATACACCGCCGAATATTATTCCGCAGTCTTTTTTCTTCTAGTCGGCTTTTCCTTTACCTCTTCCTTGTGTTCGATGGTTACACCAGCCAATTCCGGGTCAATCATGATACGTCCGCAATACTCGCAAACGATGATTTTCTTACGAGAACGGATATCCAGTTGTCTCTGGGGTGGGATTTTGTTGAAGCAACCGCCACAAGCGTCACGCTGTACATATACGATACCCAATCCGTTGCGAGAGTTCTTACGGATACGCTTGAAAGACTGGAGCAAGCGCGGTTCGATCTTAGTTTCAAGTTCTTTGGCTTTGTCTCTCAGCTTTTCTTCTTCCTGCTTGGTTTCAGAGATGATTTCGTCCAGTTCGTTCTTCTTAACGTCCAGGTCTTTCTGTCTTTCGTCCAACGCTTCTGTGCTCTTTGCAGCTTCAGCAGACTTCTCCTGTTCCTGTGCAGCGAACTCTTTGATTCTCTTATCGCAAAGCTCCATTTCCAGAGTTTGGAATTCGATTTCTTTGCTTAGGAAGTCGTACTCACGGTTGTTGCGTACATTCTCCTGCTGTTCCTTGTATTTTGCGATAGAAGCTTTTGAAGTTTCAATCTCCACTTTCTTGGTAGCGATGGCGGATTTCAGTTCGGCTACTTCTGCCTTAATTCTGTCGATACGAGTGCTCAGACCGGCGATTTCATCTTCCAAGTCCTGTACTTCCAGCGGAAGTTCACCTCTTAAAGTCTTGATTTCATCAATCTTAGACAACATAGTCTGCAACTGGAACAGGGCTTTCAACTTCTGCTCCACGGTCAATTCCTGAGGATCTTTTTTTGCTTCTTTAGCCATTTTACTTATAAATATTTTATGGGATTGGTATTCACTTTGCACTGTTGCAGCGCAAGGTTAGGAAACAACTCCCGGATTATTGTATAGAATATTTCTTTTGTATATTGTTCGCTTTCGTAATGTCCTATCTCTGCCAACAGAATATCCGTATCGTGTCCGAAGTAATCGTGATACTTGATTTCCCCGGTGATGAACACGTCTGCACCGTTGCGTATGGCAAGCGGCATCAGAAATGCTCCAGCTCCTCCACACAGTGCCACGGTTTGTATTTCACGCCCGGTCAGCTTGTTATGCTTCAGGCAGCCTACTTCAAAGGTCTTCTTGATGCGTTTCAGAAACTCCAACTCCGTTTCCGGGGTTTCCAGTTCTCCGATAACTCCTGCCCCAGCCTGTGTCCAGCTATTCTGCAAAGGATATAAGTCGAATGCAGGTTCCTCATACGGATGGGCACTCAGTAGAGCTTTGATAACTTCCGATTTCTTGTAGGCAGGTAATACGGTCTCTATCCGCACTTCCTTTTCCGTATGCAACTCTCCGATGCTTCCACAGAACGGGTGGCTACCCTCCTGAGCGCAGAAAGTTCCCTCTCCTTCTATATTGTAGCTGCATGCGTCATAGTTTCCTATGCAACCGCATCCGGCTGCAAACAAAGCTTTACGAACATCTTCCGCCTGTGCTGTGGGTACAAAAGTCACCAATTTTACCAAGGTATTCTCTTTGGCTTCCAGCACGCGTACATTACTCAATCCTATTTTCTCGGCAATCTTGAAGTTCACCCCTCCCGGAGCATTGTCCAGGTTGGTATGTGCCGAGTAGATCACGATATCATTCTTGATTGCTTTCATGATACAATGCTCTACATAGTCCCTACCCGTGATGGATTTATATCCTTTGAATATCAGCGGATGATGGGATATGACAAGATTGTACCCTAACGCAATCGCTTCGTCCAGCACGGCTTCGGTGACGTCAAGACACAACAAAGCCCCTGTTGCTTCCGCTTCTGTCAATCCGATTTGCAGGCCGGCATTATCAAATCCGTCTTGCAATGGCAGAGGCGCGAACCGTTCAAGGGCGCTTACTATCTCCTTAATTCTCATTATGTGAATAGAAAATTTCGATGCAAATATAGTAAAAATGCACTGAATAACTGTTTGTTTTACTCTTTTTTTATATATTTGTTCGGATAATTGTAAAACTCTATACCATGAAAGTATTACTTTTCTCGTTTTTCGCTTTATTATGCATTCTTTTCTCGTGCCAACCCTCACCCAAAGCCCAGGATGGCGGTGAAGAGGATGCACAAGAGGAATTTGTGGATACTACTCCGAAGGCTACAGCTATCTTCTGGATAGATAAACATAAGGAAATGCCCGGACAATCGTCAAAGAGGCCGGGGGCGGTACGTACCGTGAAAGCCAAAGTCAATATCCATTTGGCAGGGCGTATAGAAGTACTTTCGTATGTGAAACCGCAGAAAGGATATATAAAAAGTTATATAAATCGCCGTCTTGAGACGTTCCGGGTAAGGAAAGTGTTGATGGACAGTGCTTATATAAAACCCGGCGTACAGTATGTGCAGTTGCGTTATACTCCTGAAAAAGTAGAGCATTAACGGTTTTTCTTCTTTTCCTTTTTCTCTACCATTACCTGCAATAGTTTTCCGTTGGCATCGAACGACTTACGCGATGCCAACGAGATGGTAATCATCAGCGAAAGCATGGATGCCGTGAAGGTTATCACCATAATCATCATTTGATATTTGATGGCGACATTCGGGCTACTACCTCCCAGGATTTGTCCGATCATTGTGCCGGGCAGTGCCACCAAGCCCATAACGGCAATATTGGCAATCAACGGACTAAAAGACTTAATGATAGCCTGTTTGATAAAAGGCGCTTGTGCCTCTGCCCTTGTGGCGCCATTGCCAAGCAGATAGCGATACAATTGTTGTTCCCGTTTCAATCCGCTGTAATAAGCATTCAGCGCAACGACATTGCTGGATAGCATGTTTCCCATCAGGATACCGAATATCGGAATAAAATACTGGGCACTGAACACATTCTCCAACCGTAATACAATGGCAATGAAGTACATGCCGATGCAGACAACACTGAATAAGAAACCTATGGAGATAGGAATAAACAGTATTTTCCGTTTCAATTGGGTGCGTGCCAGGGCGGTTTGTGCGGCGACGAATATCATAATAATCACCCACAGAAAGTTGATCCACGGGTTATTCCACAGAAACAAGTATTTCAGGTAGATACCGATAAAGAAAAGTTGTACAATCATCCGTGCGATACCAATCACGGTAACCCACAATAGCCCTGTCTTGAACTTCCACAAGTAGAACAGCGGAATGAGCAACAGCAACAATCCGATGGCTAAACTGGTATATGATATGTCGATAGTTCCCACTTTATTAATCTCTTAGTTATAGCGTTATCATCTGGTTGCATCCTTGCGCAAATCCCTGGTCGTGAGAGACGGCGAGAATGGCACTTCCCTCCCTCATTCGTTTCCGGAAGAAAGCAAGTACTTTATCCGTAGAGTCCGAATCCAGTGCGGAAGTCGGTTCATCCACAATCAGCAGCGGCTTTTGCATCAGGGTGGCTACGGCAATCATGATACGTTGCCGTTGTCCTCCGGAGATCTCATTCACACGTTTATCGTACAATTCCTCTTCCAGCCCCAATTCATCGAAACAGGCAAATAGTTTGTCCAGTGAAAAGGGGGTATTCCGGTTAGCTTTCAGATTGAAAGGGAGTTGCACCATTTCCTTCACCCATTCCGATGGAAGCGCCAGTTCTTGCGGTATCCATGCCACTTGCCTGCGAATTTGGTCGATAGTTCCTTTTTCCAGTAAAATGCCGTTAACGGTGATGCTCCCTGCTTTGAGGGGTACAAATCCTAAAACTGCATTCAGCAAGGAGGTCTTTCCCCGCCCCGATTGTCCGGAAATGCAGGCGATTTCCCCTTCGTGCAGTTGTAAGCAAAAACCGGAAAAAAGTGTATCTGCTCCGAAAGCGATGCATGCGTTGTCTATTTGAAGTATAGTCCTGGTCTCCATTTGAAAGCAAATATAGAAAGGAATTCTGAGAAAACGACGGATTATTGGCTGAAATCAGTATCTTTAAATAAGATAAGCTGCATTTTGGCATAACTTTTTCATGCAAGCATGAAAGTTCTGCACTCAATTTGCATTATCTTTGCTATCAGTTTTTAATAAAAGTGAGAATTATGATACAGAACGAACGTGCAAGCCGCCACGAACATGTGTTGGATGTGGCAAGGCAGATGATGACTGCTGCCCGTACCGCTCCGAAGGGAAAAGGTGTAGATATAATTGAAATAGCTATGGTCACCGGAGACGATTTAAAAGTATTGTCGGACAAGATGGTTGCCATGGTGGAAGAACACGGAATGAAGTTCTTTTTGCGGGATGCCGCCAACATTTTGCAGGCTGAATGTGTAATTATAATAGGTACGCGCGAGCAGGCGCAAGGATTGAATTGCGGCCATTGTGGTTATCCCACTTGTGCGGGACGCCTTGAAGGTGTGCCTTGTGCTGTGAATTCGGTCGATGTAGGTATAGCTATCGGTTCGGCTTGCGCTACGGCGGCTGATTTGCGTGTGGATACCCGTGTGATGTTCTCTGCCGGACTTGCTGCGCAGCAATTGGAGTGGTTGCCGGGATGCAGATCCGTGTATGCTATTCCGGTCAGTGCTTCGACCAAGAATCCGTTCTTTGACCGCAAGCCGAAAGAAGAAAAGAAAGAATGATAAATATGAGTGATACGTTCAATGCTGTTTTACCTGCCGAATGGGCGCCGCAAAGCGGAATACAGCTGACTTGGCCCCATGCCGGAACTGACTGGGCACATATGCTTACGGAAGTACAAGTCTGCTTTGCCGCTATCGCACGCGAAATAACCCAACGGGAATTGCTTCTGATCGTAACTCCCGAACCGGAGGAGGTCAAAAAGCAGATTTCAGCTACCGTCAATATGCAGAATGTCCGTTTCATGGAGTGTGAAACGAATGATACTTGGGCGCGTGATCATGGTGCAATTACTATGTTGGATTCAGAAGGCGCTTCGCTTCTTGATTTCATGTTCAATGGCTGGGGGCTGAAATTCGCTTCGGATAAAGACAATCTGATTACCCGTCAGGCTGTGAAAGTCGGTTTCCTGAATGGGCGGTATGTTAATCGTCTGGGCTTTGTTCTGGAAGGTGGTTCCATTGAGAGTGACGGGTTGGGCACATTACTCACCACGTCCGAGTGTTTGCTTTCTCCCAATCGTAACGGGCAGATGAGCCGCGATGAAATCGAAGACTATCTCTGTTCTGTATTTCATCTGAAACAGGTACTTTGGCTCGATCATGGGTATTTGGCAGGAGATGATACGGATAGTCATGTCGATACGCTCGCTCGTCTTTGCTCACCGGATACTATTGCCTATGTGCAATGCACCGATATGCAGGATGAACATTACGAAGCTCTCCATCAAATGGAAGAACAACTGAAAACCTTCCGTACTTTGAATGGGAACCCCTACCGCCTGTTGGCATTGCCTATGGTGGACAAGATTGAGGAAGAGGGCGAACGCCTCCCCGCAACGTATGCCAATTTCTTGATAATGAATGATGCGGTGCTTTATCCTACTTATCGTCAGCCGGAGAATGACCAACGTGCAAAAGAAGTCTTGCAGGGAGCGTTCCCGGAATATGAGATTGTAGGCATTGATTGTCGGACGCTGATTAAGCAGCATGGATCGCTCCATTGTGTTACGATGCAGTACCCTGCCGGTGTATTGAAATAAAATTAGAAAGATATGAGAAAAATAAAAGTCGGAATTATTCAGCAAGCCAATACAGCAGATCTTCGTACGAACCTGATGAACCTGGCTAAAAGCATAGAAGCTTGTGCTGCACATGGTGCGCAACTGATTGTATTACAGGAGCTGCACAACTCCCTGTATTTCTGTCAGACTGAAAACACGCAACTGTTTGATCTGGCGGAAACCATTCCCGGCCCTTCCACCGGATTTTATTCCGAACTGGCCGCTGCCAATAAAATAGTATTGGTGACCTCCCTATTTGAGAAACGTGCCCCAGGACTCTATCATAACACCGCCGTTGTCTTTGATCGTGACGGAAGCATTGCCGGAAAATACCGCAAGATGCATATCCCCGATGATCCGGCCTATTATGAAAAGTTCTATTTCACCCCCGGAGATATAGGTTTCGAACCTATCCAAACCTCTCTCGGAAAACTGGGCGTACTTGTTTGCTGGGATCAGTGGTATCCCGAAGCTGCCCGCCTGATGGCATTGAAAGGTGCCGAATTATTAATCTACCCCACCGCCATCGGTTGGGAAAGCAGTGACGCCGATGATGAAAAGGCACGCCAGCTCAATGCCTGGATTATCTCCCAGCGTGCCCATGCCGTAGCCAACGGACTTCCTGTTATCTCCGTTAACCGTGTCGGTCACGAACCCGATCCGTCCATGCAGACAAATGGCATCCAATTCTGGGGAAATAGTTTTGTAGCAGGTCCGCAAGGAGAATTCCTTGCACAAGCCGGAAATGATCGTCCGGAAAATATAGTAGTGGAGATAGATATGGAACGCTCTGAAAATGTACGCCGTTGGTGGCCTTTCCTGCGCGACCGTCGTATCGATGAATACGGTGGATTGACGAAACGCTTTCTTGATTAAAATATAATTCGATAAAAGTGCGATAAAGCGCAATTTGATAAAAGCGCAGTAAAACGTAGTTTGATAAAGCGTTAACGGAACGTGATTCTCCTGTTCATTATAAAATTCACGCCTCCGTAAATAAACAGTCCCAGGAACTGAGCCAGATATTCATCACAATTCAGTGCCTCGACTAACACTACCAAGAATAGGAATTGCGCCAGATATGCCATTCCGAAAGCGATAGAAAAGAGCAACACCTGCCTCCAGGTGTTGCTCTTCTTTTCTTTATCATCCAAAGGAAATATCCAGTGCTTGCACCAGATAAAATTATGAGTCTGTGCAATGACGTAAGCAGTTATGTTAGAGAGCATATAGTCGATGTCCAGTTCATCCATCATCAGCCAGATGACTGCTGCTATAATCAGGGCATTCAGCGTACCGATTACCGCAAAACGGAAGATGCGTCTCGACTCTCTCACAACAAACTAACCTACTCTTATTCTTTGATATCTACGATCAGATTCAGTTCGTCCAACTGAGACGGATCAAGTGCTGCGGGAGCATCCAGCATCACGTCGCGTCCACTGTTATTCTTCGGGAATGCGATGCAGTCACGAATACTATCCAATCCGGCAAAGAGAGATACCCAACGATCAAGACCATATGCCAGACCGCCATGAGGAGGTGCACCGTATTTGAATGCATTCATCAGGAATCCGAATTGTTCTTCTGCTTTTTCAGGAGTGAATCCCAGGATTTCGAACATCTTTGCCTGCAACTTTGGATCGTGGATACGGATTGAACCGCCACCGACTTCCACACCATTGATTACCATATCATAAGCATCGGCACGTACTGCTGCCGGATCAGTATCCAGTAAATCAATGTCCTCGTCTTTCGGATGGGTGAACGGATGGTGCATAGCCATCAAGCGGTTTTCTTGCTCACTCCATTCAAACATCGGGAAGTCTACTACCCACAGGCATGCGAATGTGTTCTTATCACGCAATCCCAATTGGCTACCCATTTCCAGACGAAGCTCGCAAAGTTGCTTGCGTGTCTTCATGGTGTCGTCGCCGCTCAAAATCAGAATCAAGTCACCCGGTTTGGCACCGAAAGCTTCTTTCACCTGTTGCAGTACTTCCTGCGTATAGAATTTGTCAACGCTCGATTTTACATTTCCGTCTTCCTCTACACGGGCGTAAACCATACCTTTTGCACCAATCTGCGGTCTCTTCACAAATTCCGTCAGTGCATCCAGTTGTTTGCGGGTGTAGTGTGCGGCACCTTCGGCACAGATACCACCGATGTATTCGGCGCTATCAAATACAGAGAAGCCATGGCCTTTCAGTATATCCATCAGTTCCACGAACTTCATACCGAAACGCAAGTCGGGTTTGTCGCTACCATAATATTTCATGGCGTCCGCCCATGCCATACGCTGGAACTGACCTTCCAATTCCACACCGCGGATTTCTTTGAACAGATATTTCGTCATACCTTCAAACAGGTTGATGATGTCGTCCTGTTCTACGAAAGACATTTCGCAGTCTATCTGAGTAAATTCCGGCTGACGGTCGGCACGAAGGTCCTCGTCACGGAAACACTTGGCAATCTGGAAGTAACGGTCAAAACCGGATACCATCAGCAATTGCTTCAAGGTCTGCGGGCTTTGCGGCAAGGCGTAAAACTGTCCCGGATTCATGCGTGAGGGCACCACGAAGTCGCGTGCGCCTTCCGGAGTAGAGCCTACCAGTACAGGAGTTTCCACTTCGATGAAACCCTGGCTGTCCAGGTAGCGGCGTACTTCAATGGTCATTCTATGGCGGAGTTCCAGATTTCTGCGTACCGATGGACGGCGCAAATCCAGATAACGGTATTTCATGCGGATATCGTCGCCACCATCCGTATTATCTTCGATGGTGAACGGAGGTGTCAGGGCTGCATTCAGCACATTCAGTTCCGATACGATGATTTCAATATCTCCGGTCGGGATATTGGCATTCTTACTGAAGCGTTCATTCACCGTTCCTGTAATCTGAATGACGAATTCGCGTCCCAGGCGGTTGGCGCTCTCGCAAAGTGCGGCGTCCACCTCTTCGTTAAAAACTAACTGGGTGATACCGTAACGGTCGCGGAGGTCAATGAATGTCATACCTCCCATTTTGCGGCTGCGCTGCACCCAACCTGCCAGCGTTACTTGCTTATTGACATCGGAGATACGAAGTTCTCCGCAGGTGTGTGATCTAAACATGTTGATATTTACAATTTACAATTTACAATTTACAATTTGGCTGCGCTGTCGGGGCACAACGCTTAATTGCTAATGACGTGCAAAAATACAGATTTATTTTATAAAAAACTCAGATTTTCGTTAACTTCTTAATCTGCTCTTTACTCTTATCCAATATCATCTTATTCTTATGCACAATCTCCTCATTGATCTGCTTCAGGCCATTTATATAATCCTGTGCCCGTTGCAATACATTCGAAGAGTCTTTTTCGGCATACCGGGGGATGATAACCTGCAATCCTTCTTTGATTACCTTTACGTCAATGTTTTCTCCCATCATCATCGGGTCCCCGTCAAAGTGCACTACTCCTGGTTTGGTACGGTGGATGCGCAGCGTCTGGCAGCGGAAAGTTTTGATGCGGCTATTTTGGTCTATAGTCTTATTAAACAGTTGGAAAGACAGGGAGGGCACATCCAGCACCGTGAAAGGTTCAAGGATGGTCACGTCCAGTAATCCGTCCGTCAGCATGGCCTGTGGAGCTATGTACGCATTGTTTCCGTATTGCGAAGCGTTGCCGCAGGCTATCAGGAAAGCCTTATACTTTAAAGTACCGTCTTCCGTTTCCAGTTCGTAAGTTTCGGGCTGATACTTCAGACTCTCCAGCAGAGTCTTTTCTAAATAGGTAAGAGGGCCTCTCCTGCCCGCCTTTGCAAACTTCAGGCTGACAAAAGCATCAAAACCCACACCGCAGGTACAGAAGAAAGGCACTTCATTGATTTTTCCGTAATCGATGACGTCTATAATTCCTTCGTTGATGATTTCTATCGCCTTTTTGGGCTCCATCGAAATTTGCAGATGGCGTGCCAGTCCGTTTCCCGAACCACACGGAATGATGCCCAATGCAGTTTTTGTATGCACCAGCGAACGGGCTATTTCGTTGATCGTGCCGTCACCGCCAATAGCCACTACAGCATGCACATTTTCCTTTGCTTTTTGTGCAGCAATTTCAACAGCATGTCCGGCATATTCGGTATAGATTACCTCTTGGACATACTTTGCCTTATCCAGCTTTTCATCGAGCAAATGGAGGATTTGCTCTTTGCTCTGCGTACCGGATTTCGGATTTATAATGAATGATATTTTCTTTTTTTCTTCGTCCATGCAAGGGTTGTTTCACTATGCAATTTTATAAATGGCAAAAGTAATACAAATACTTGAATTTTTAACCATAGAGTGGGCTTTAATCCATGGGCAAATATATTTTTTAGTAAAAAAAGAACAGATAAGCACATATTTTGCTATCTTTGCCCCCTGTTTTCAAAAGGCTTGTAATTAAGAGTTAAATATTTCATATTATATAATAAACATTTCATGGGATTACTACAAGACAAATTGGCGAAATACGACCTGCCACAGCAATATATGGCAATGGGCGTATACCCCTATTTCCGCACAATTGACAGCCATCAGGATACTGAGGTGTTGATGGATGGTAAAAAAGTCCTGATGTTCGGTTCGAATGCTTATACAGGACTGACTTACGATAAAAGAATAATAGAAGCCGCAAAAGCCGCCACAGATAAATACGGTACAGGTTGTGCAGGTTCCCGTTTATTAAATGGAACTCTTGATATACATGTAGAGTTGGAAAAAGAACTGGCTGAGTTTGTCGGAAAAGACGATGCACTCTGTTTTTCCACCGGATTTACTGTAAATGAGGGTGTTATTCCGCAATTGACGGGACGTAACGATTACATTATCTGTGACGACCGCGTGCACGCTTCCATCGTAGATGGCCGCCGCCTCTCCTTTTCTACTCAATTGAAGTACAAACATAACGATATGGCCGATCTGGAAAAAGAACTCCAAAAATGCGAGCCGGATGCTATCAAACTGATCGTGGTGGATAGTGTTTTCTCTATGGAAGGCGACCTTGCCAACCTCCCCGAAATCGTACGTTTGAAGAAAAAATACAATGCCAGCATCATGGTGGACGAAGCACACGGATTGGGTGTATTCGGAAAACAAGGACGCGGTGTTTGCGATCATTTCGGTGTGACGGATGATATCGACCTGATTATGGGTACGTTCAGCAAGTCACTGGCTTCTATCGGTGGTTTCGTTGCCGGAGATGCTTCGGTAATCAACTGGTTGCGCCACAATGCCCGTTCTTATATATTCCAGGCAAGTAACACGCCTGCTGCTACGGCTGCTGCCCGTGAAGCTCTTCACATCATTATGAACGAACCGGAACGTCAGCAACGTTTGTGGGACATCACCAACTATGCATTGAAGAAATTCCGTGATGCCGGTTTCGAAATCGGTGAAACTGAATCTCCTATCATTCCGTTGTATGTGCGTGATGCGGAAAAGACATTTATCGTAACTAAGATGGCGTTTGACGAAGGCATCTTCATCAATCCGGTTATTCCGCCCGCTTGTGCACCGCAAGACACGCTGGTACGCGTAGCATTGATGGCTACTCACACCAAAGAGCAGGTAGACTATGCTGTTGAGAAGTTGACGAAATGTTTCCGTGAACTCGGAGTGATTGAATAAGGATTTTCCTGAAATCAGATAAAATGAAAAGAGACTGTCTTCAAAAGGCAGTCTCTTTTTTTTAGGAATTGATAAAATTATGTAAGTTTGTAGCAGAATACTGAATTCCTATTCAATGAAAAACATCATTAACAAGATCAGGCAAGTTTATCCGGTTTCCGACGAAGCACTTCAGGCATTGCAGGCAGATATGCAGGTAAGATATTACCCTAAAAATACTTATATAGTGCACTCGGGGGTAACGGACCGTCTGGTTTATTTTATTGAAGAGGGAGTTGCCCGTTCCGTATTTCATCACAACGGACAGGATACTACCACCTGGTTCAGCCAGGAAGGTGACATTACTTTCGGTATGGATTCGTTGTATTACAAACAGCCGTCAGTAGAGAGCATTGAAGCTCTTTCGGATTGCAAAATCTATGTCATCCATATAGACAAGCTGAATCTTCTTTACGAAACGTACATCGATATAGCCAATTGGGGAAGAATCCTGCATCAGAATGTAAATAAGGAGCTTAGCCATATGTTTGTGGAGCGTCTTCAGCTTTCTCCCAAGGAGCGGTACGAACAGTTTAACCAGCGCTATCCCGGATTGATAAATCGGGTGAAACTGAAGTATGTGGCTGCTTTTCTGGGTATTTCCATTTATACACTCAGCCGGGTGCGTGCCCAAAAATAAGTTTTCGCCGGTCTTTTTTGCTTTTGAGCAAAAAAACTTCAGATGGCAAGCTGTATCTTTGCCATCTGAAAATATTAACTTAATACTAAGAAACAAATGTCTAATACCCCCTCAGCAGCATTTTCGGATACCAAGGCGCATTACGATCTTCTGGATGGACTTCGTGGTGTAGCGGCCCTTATGGTGATATGGTATCATATATTCGAAGGCTATGCTTTTGCAAGCGATACCATGATTACAACGTTCAATCATGGATATTTAGCCGTAGATTTTTTCTTTATCCTTTCAGGTTTTGTTATCGGCTATGCCTATGATGACCGTTGGGGTAAGAGTCTTACAATGAAAGATTTCTTTAAGCGTCGTTTGATACGTCTTCATCCTATGGTGATAATGGGGGCTGTTCTGGGTGCTATTACATTCTGTATTCAGGGTTCCGTGCAATGGGATGGAACACATATTGGCATCTCCATGATAATGCTGTCCCTGCTTTGCACGATATTCTTTATTCCCGCAATGCCGGGCGTAGGTTATGAAGTTCGTGGCAACGGTGAGATGTTTCCGTTGAACGGGCCTTGCTGGTCGTTGTTCTTCGAGTATATAGGTAATATTCTTTATGCCTTGTTTATCCGTCGCTTATCCAATAAGGCGCTGACTGTGCTCGTTGTATTGTTGGGAGTGGCATTGGCGCTATTCGCAGTTTTCGATGTTTCCGGTTATGGAAATATAGGTGTGGGCTGGACGTTGGACGGTGTCAACTTTGGCGGCGGATTATTGAGAATGTTGTTCCCGTTTTCTGTGGGTATGCTTATGTCGCGTAACTTCAAGCCTATGAAGGTGAAAGGTGCGTTCTGGATATGTACCATTGTATTGATTGCTTTGTTCTCAGTGCCCTATCTGGAAGGTGCGGAGCCGATTTGCACAAATGGTGCTTATGAAGCATTTTGTATTATCGTAGCTTTCCCTACCCTTGTATGGATAGGAGCATCGGGAACTACTACGGATAAAAAGTCAACTCAGATATGTAAGTTCCTGGGAGATATCTCTTATCCGATTTATGTGATACATTATCCGTTCATGTATTTGTTCTATGCATGGCTGATTAAAAATCAACTCTTTACTTTGGGAGAAACCTGGCAGGTTGCTTTATGCGTTTATGCCTTGAATGTAGTGTTGGCTTACCTGTGCTTGAAACTGTATGATGAGCCTATACGAAAATATTTGGCTAAACGGTTTTTAAAGAAGAAGTGATTACACCCTTTCAGGGTTCAGGTCGGGGCTGAGATCGCGATGCCCCACTACTCTAGTACACATTATTTTTCATAACCTTTCATTTTCAATATAATTATGGGTCGCATGATATAATCTTTAAGAAAAGAAATATTATAGTATAAACTGGAATCTTGCCTGCAATACACTAAAATTCTTGTCGCTTATCTCCCGAATGTGTTTTCCGGGGATTACATAACTGTAGTTTACTTTAATCCCTATATGCTTGTTTATGTAGTAATTCAATCCTAGAGAAAAATCCTTTTGTGCTCCGCCTAATACTTCCGCAGTCCGGTCATTCATATCTACGATATTGAAACGTCCGCAGAGTTCGAGCGCACGACCTATAGGGCGGGAAGGACATGCCGGAGCTGCATCATAGTCATAAGTATCTCCTATCAGGAGCCACGAACATTGCGCATATCCACCCTGTCCGGTATAGTCGGCAAGGCCATTCCTGCGTTTTACCTGAGTACGGATATATTCGCTTTGAAAGAAGAATTTTCCGTAATAGATCAGCAGTTCAGTACCCAGCTTCACTTGATGGCGGGCATTATCCACTTCCGCATAAATCAGGTTACGATTGTCGATAGTACTCACTCCGGCAGATTTATAGACAAAGGTATTCTTGTTATCATCATCCGGCAAAGCACCATCGGGAGTGCGATAGATAGCGGCAATACCGAGATGCAATAGCTTTCCAGCTTCATTTACAGGTCGGTAAACAAAACGTCCATCTACGGCATAACCTTGCGAGGTGTTCTTTAAGTTACTGATATCGTTGTCGGTAAACAATCCTCCGCAAGCATAATAATGCGTAGCATTGTAAGTGTAGGCAACTCCCAGACGCCGACTGTTGGTCATGGCAAGCACAGAACCGGGTGATTGATGGAAACGTAGGTCGAAAGTACTGCAAAGCATATCCATGGTGAAAGGTTCGTAGAATTGCCCTACCTGGATGATATGCTTACCGGAAGTGTAAGTAGCGAAAGCATCTTTGATAGAAACCTTGCTGCCTACATAGCCTATTTCCACTTTCATGTCCCAGCGCTGGTAAGTGGCCTTCATGCCTACACGCAGATCATTGAATTCCGTACCGTTACCGAAATGATTGTCATTCCTGAGATAAACACCGCCATCCATAAGCATGCGGCCGGTTACTTTGTACTGTAATTTGTCGGAGAGAGTTTCCTGTGCTGTGGCGGTCAGAGAAGTGACGACCGCCAGCAGGCACAGGGAGGATTTAGAAAGGTAATTCATTAGTAAGAAGTTTGTTGGACTACTTCTATCAGACGTGCGAAATCTTCAGGATGTACATCTCCGATGTTGCCGATGCGGAAAGTATCTGCCTGGGATATCTTGCCCGGATAGATGACGAAACCTTTTTCTTTCAGTTGGGTGTAGAAAGAGTTGAAATCGAAACCTGCTTTCGGATAAAGGAAAGAGGTGATGATGGGCGACTGGAATTCGTCCGGCAGCAAGGTTTTGAAGCCGAGTGCGCGCATTTCTTCTACCAATATGCGGTGGTTTTCGCAATATCTCTTGTGGCGGGCGGCTACTCCCCCTTCTTCTTCCAGTTCGGCAAGTGCCTGCTTGAAGGCTCTTACTACATGGGTGGGCGAAGTAAATCTCCATTTGCCATGTCCTTTTTCCATCGTCTCCCATTGGTCGTAAATATCGAGTGAGAGTGAACGGGAAACACCTTTGCAGTGTAACAGTTCGGATTTGCGGGCTATGATAAAACCGAAGCCGGGAACACCCTGGATGCATTTGTTGGCACTGCTGATCATGAAGTCGATACCTAATTCATACATATCCAAAGGCACACCGCCGAAGCTGCTCATAGCATCTACAATCAGCTTTTTGTTGTGGAGCTTCACAATGTGGGCAATCTCTTTGAGAGGGTTCAGGATACCGGTAGTGGTTTCGCAATGTACTACGGCTACGTGGGTGATATCTGAATTGTTGGACAGGTAATCGTCTACATAGTCAACGGAAACCTGTTCGGTTTCTTCGAAAGCAAGCATATCGTAGTTGATGCCGTGATATTCGGCAATGTGGCCCATACGGTCACCATAAGCGCCATTGCTGAGGATAAGTAGTTTGTGCTTGGGAGTGATAACACTGCCGATAACAGCTTCCACGCAATAAGTGCCGCTTCCCTGCAAGAGTACGGAAGTGTATTCGTCGGTGGCTGTAGTGGCAAGGGCAACGAGGGATTTGCGGATTTCTTCTACAATGTGTACGTTATAGTCGGCGTCCCATGTACACCAATCGGTCATCATGGCCTCTTTTACGGTTTCTGACGTGGTTAATGGGCCGGGGGTTAATAATAAATAGGGTTTCATATTGGTTTGATATTTAAAAGGATTAATAATTCGTATTCAGTTTATGATTGATAAGTTCTATGATTTGGGGAAGCTCTTCGATGCTGCCCACCACATAGTGGGCGCCTGCCAGAAGCATGCGCTGTCTGACTTCTGCTTTCCGGGCAGCGAGCGTTGCGGGAGACATTTGCTCTACTTCCTCCTGGGTTAGTCCCAGTTCGTTACTGCCGAGTATGACGCCGACGGTCCAGACTTTGGCATTGATACCCTCTTTGATGTCGGCAATGGTGTCACCGTACTTCAGAACACAGTCTGTTGAAGGGATGGCAAGATCGATCATGTTTTGGTAAATCATATAAGGGAAAGGACGTCCGGCAGGCAGGTCGTTGGGAGTGACACACTTGTCGGTGGTGTAACCTTTGCGGGCTGCATTGGGGAGCACTACGTCCATCATGGCTTGGGTGTAGCCGGTGGTGGAACCTATTTTGATGCCTTGTTTTCTCAGTTCGTTCAGGGTATCGATGACTCCGGGAATGGGGTCGGTGTAGTTTGCCAGGGAAGCAAAAAGGTATTCCTCGAATTTGGCGTTCATATCTGTTACGTCCTGTTCGTTCCAGGGGCGGTGATAGAGTTTCTCAAACTCCTCGCCTACTCCGCCCATCTTGAACAGTTCGCGGATGTGGTCTATCTTGGCCATTCCCATAGGGCGGCGGGCTTGTTCCATCGTGATGTTGATGCCTATTTCATTGAAGGCTTTCAAGAAGGCGGCTACCGGAGCGAAACATCCGTAATCGACCGCAGAGCCTGCCCAGTCCATAATGATACATTCTATTCTTTTCATGTTTACTTGTTATTTTATAATGAGTTGTTTAATAATAAATTGGGGTTTATCTATTTTTGTAAGCCTTTTAGGCTATCTGCAAAACTTGAATTATTCATCTGTTGAATTATTGCTTATTGCGATAAAATGTTCTTATTTCTCTTACTTTTTTAGCTGGGCATCACAGAAAATGCAGATTGCAGCATTTCCGGTTTCTCTTCTACCGCACGTCCCGTGCGCAGGAGTTCTTCTTTCTTATATCTCTGCACCAGATAGACAATAGAACAGCTGAATGCTACGGTACAGATTATTCCTACATAACCGGACATCTGGTTGTAAAAATCGAGCCAATTGATATCCGTATTAAAGAATTCCTTGAACATCAGGACGAGTACAGTACCAGTATATCCGATGAAATCAATAGTCACAATAAAGAATCCTACATTTCCTTTTATCTTGAAGCATGCTATGAAGCGGTCGAAAAATATGCTTTGAAAACAAAGGTAGGCAATGTAAAGGCTCAGACTCTGGATGAACAACCAAGTCACGGTGCTGAGTTGAAGCGTATCGTAATTGAGTGATACGAAACTCATGGTAGCCGTTCCGGCAACCACCATACTCAAGAGGATGACCAATACTTTGATATTACTCTTTACAAAGACCATCATTCCGAAAAGTGCCAGGATGATAAGAGTAACAACACTGTCGATCTGTGCAAACAGCCAGGAAGAATGTCCGCTCATGTCGATAATCTTCACCAGGAAATCTTCTTTAATATCCCGGAGGATAACCAACAGAAGGTTGGCTACGAACAGGAGGATCAATACAGGCATGAAGTTGCGGAACAGTTCTTTGCGTTGTTTTCCGTTGAGAGTGACACGCTGGCTCTTTTCGGCAATGTCTTGTTGGGTGGGTTGCGGCAGGCGATTCAGGGTGTAACCCAGCAAGGCAAGCAATGGCAGGGCAAAGCCACCGATGAGAGCGGGCATCCAGAACTCTCCTACATGCAGGGTGTTCATAACGAACAGTCCGATAGATTTTGCCACGCCGGAGCTGATGACAATACTGATACCCAAAAGGCTGGCAAGAATATCGGTGGTGCGTCTGCCTTCGATGAAGCTGAATATCACGCCCCACATGCAACCCAGTGACAAACCGTTGAAGAACATGGCGAAGATATTATAAGGAGCGGGCAAGAGTCCGAAGAGAACCAGGGAGAGTTCCGCTACCAGAATGGAAGCCAGGATGAACTTCATGCGGTGCTCCTTCTTTAATTCGGAAATCAACTTGATACCGACAAACTTGGCGATGAGGTAGCCCAGAATCTGGACGATGGTAACCAATACTTTATAATCCAATCCGAAGGCATCCAGTCCGTCGAAGGAGGCAGCGGTGAAAGGTTTGCGAAGCGCATATACTAAGGAGTACGAAAGAAGCGCTGCACCTCCTGCCCAAAGTATGAATACAAGATCGGATATTTTCTTGTTTGAAAGTAGTTCCGTTTTAATGTCGGTAATTGTTTTCATTTTATTCTCTTTTGATTTCGAGGGCAAAAGTAGAAGGATGATGTTACAGAAAAAATGAATATTTATTATTAATACATTTAATTATCGGATAGAAAATAAAGTAACATTAATGTAACATTTATGCAATCGGAATATAACACAAGTGGGTGTTCTTTGCAAATTAAAAACCAAAAACACTTACAAAATATGGAGGAACTATTAGAGATATATAAGCGGATAGAAGATCTGCGTAATAAAGGGGTGAAAATGAAAGATATAGCTGACAAAACGAATATGCCCGCCAGTGTGCTGTCTTCTCTCTATTCAAGTGTGCTGCCACCTTTGCAAGATCGGTAAAGAAAGGAATGACGGAAGAAGAAGCATTGGACTATGCCCTGTCTCAGGTGAATAATGTTTCGAAGAAACGTTTGCTCGGCAACCTTACTGAAATGAAAGAGCAGTTGCTGGAACTGGACCCCGTGACAACCGGTAACCAGAAGGAAATTCCATTCGTCAGAATGTTGACCGAAGAGATGAATCATTCGGCACAGGAAGTGTATAATTATAGTGGTATATATATAAGTTATAGTCTTTCGTCTTCGAGCGATTGCCTGAAGATGGAACCGTATCTGATTAGTGCCTCCGAAAACAATGACTATGTACAAGTGACTCATATGAGCGCTTACAACACAACGCACCGGGGGATCGGGTTATTAAATAATCATCAGAATGCATATATCATCTTCAACGAAAGGGAGTCTCCGCAGCTTGCATTATTCACCATCTACTTGCAACTGCCCATGTACGACTATCCGTCTATGCTGAAAGGGCTTTACCTGAGTCTGGACTATAACCGGAATCCGATAGCCCGGCGGATTGTTTTCGTGAAATATTCCGATAGCACCAGCATGGATGATTTTATTGAACTGAAAGGCGGACTGCTGACCGAGGAAGAACTGACACCGGAGCAAAAGGTCTATTTTGAATATACATGCCGGGGCGGGGATTATATAAAAACGTGTACGGTGCCCTCCCCTCACCTGAATGGTGACGATCTGGAAAGGGAGAAGAAGATGCTGAAACTGTGATTCTGCTAATAAGAATAGAACGACGGTGTGTCTTTTGTTACAGATTTACAGTTTTTCTTATCATCTTGCTTTGATATTGAAAGTTTTTTAGTATGTTTGCCGCATTATTAATGAAAAACACGTCTTTTCAATGAAAAAGCAAGATTTCCTGTTTATTATTCTGGTGGTGGTAGTCTTTCTACCCTTCTTTTTGAGTGACGCGGTTTATGACTGGTATAAGTCGTTCAATGCTGCACATGGCATGGTGATGAGCTTTCTGAAGTTTGCCATTTTGTCTTCGTTGGGCGAAGTGCTGGGATTACGAATCAGTGCGGGAGTGTACAACCGGAAGGGCTTCGGTATTATTCCGCGCATGGTGGTATGGGGCATACTCGGTATGGGTATCAATGCCGCTATGATTATCTTTTCAAAAGGTGTGCCGCAGTTCATGGAGTATATGGGAATGGCAAATGCTGCCGCAACGTTTACAAGTGAAGCGATGTCTCTCAATAAGGTGCTGGTGGCGCTGGCCATATCGGTAACGATGAACACAATCTTTGCTCCGGTATTCATGACTTTCCATAAAATAACAGATACGCATATTCTGATGTGCGGCGGTTCTATTAAGAGTCTTATCACTCCTATTCCAATGACGAAAATCATCACCGGACTGAACTGGAACGTTCAATGGAACTTCGTTTTTAAGAAGACAATCCCGTTCTTCTGGTATCCTGCACACACCATTACTTTCATGCTTCCACCGGATATGCGCGTATTGTTTGCGGCATTGCTGGGCATTGTGCTGGGAGTATTGCTGGCAGTGGCAGCACGGAAATAGTTTTTTTATTACCTTTGCTTCCTGCTAAACGAAAATAGATGTATGAAACTATATAGTAAGCAGGAAGCAATCGCACGTATGAATATGCTGGCAGGCTGTTCAAAGTCGTTTGTCTTTCTGATTGATTATTCGCAGGAACAGGTTTATGTGGAAGAGACGGCAGAGGTCTCACCGGAGGAGTTGATATATAACCTGAATGGATTTACGAATGAAGCAGTTGCCGGTTTAACGGATGAATTGCTTCCGGAGAGTTTGCCGGAACAGATAGAATGGATCGCACAGCCTGTTTCTTTTCAGGAATACAGTCGTGCTTTCGGACATGTGAAAAAAAATATTCTTGCCGGAAACAGCTTTCTTACGAATTTAACTTGCCGGACTCCGGTACAAACCAATCTGACTTTAAAGGATATATATTGTAACTCCCGTGCTTTATATAAAGTATGGGTAAAGAATCGTTTTGTAGTTTTCTCTCCGGAGATTTTTGTTCGGATAAAGAAAGGGATTATCAGCTCTTATCCCATGAAAGGTACGATAGACGCTACCCTGCCCGATGCCGTACAAACCTTGATGAACGACGGGAAAGAAGCGGCGGAACATGCTACGATTGTGGATCTGATCAGGAATGATCTGAGTATTGTGGCATCTCATGTCTGGGTGGAGCGTTATCGCTATATGGATGTGTTACAGACAAATCGGGGACCGATATTGCAGACCAGTTCGGAGATATGCGGTGAACTTCCAGAAGATTACAAACGGCAGTTAGGTGACATTCTTTTCAGTATGTTGCCTGCCGGTTCTATTACCGGTGCACCCAAAAAGAAGACGATGCAGATTATTCGTGAAGCTGAAGGATATGAACGGGGATTCTATACGGGAATAACCGGATATTTCGATGGAGACAATATGGATAGTGCCGTGATGATACGTTTTGTGGAGCAAGAGGCGGACGGGATGTATTTTAAAAGCGGTGGTGGCATTACTTTCAAGAGTGACGCCCGCAGTGAATATGAAGAAATGAAACAGAAAATATATGTGCCGATTTATTGAAACGATACAAGTACGTGACGGTAAGTTGCAGAACCTTGCCCATCACAACCGTAGGATGAATGAGACGAGACAAGCGGTTTTCGGAATAGCGGATCAACTGGATATTCTGGATTATACAGGAGATTGTCCTGAAAGCGGTTTTTATAAATGCCGGGTAGTTTATGGCAGAGAAGTATGTGAAGTGGCATTTTCCGCTTATACAATGAGGACTGTACGTTCGCTCCGGTTGGTCGGTTCGGATACGATTGATTATCGCTACAAAAGTATGGACCGGAAGGAACTGGAAGCATTGTATGCCCTGCGCGGCAATCAGGATGATGTATTGATTGTCAGAAACAATCTTTTGACGGATACTTCCATTGCTAATGTGGCGTTAGAAAAAGAGGGAGTCTGGTATACACCGAGGACTCCCTTATTGAAAGGCACAAAACGTGCATTGCTGTTGGAACAGGGGGTACTGACGGAATGTGATATTCCGTCAGATGAGATTTCCTCCTATTCACATATCGCTTTATTTAATGCGATGATTGATTTTCAGTCTCTGGTTCTGGAGATTAACCGGGATACGGTTATTCGTATTTGATACTATCTACCGGATTATTTCTTGCTGCCCGATAACTGTTCAGGCATACTGTGAGCAGGGTGATGCAGACAGTGAAGAACAAAGGAAGCAGGAAATGAAGGATACCAATGTGTACATGGTAAGCAAATTGTTGCAGCCAATAATTCATCAGATAGCAGACCAGGGGTACAATGAGTATAAACGCTATACCTATGTAGTACAGGAACGGGCGGTTGACAAGCCATAATATTTGCCCGAATGATGCACCGTGAATCTTCCGAATTCCTATTTCGCGTATACGTTGCTGGATAGCATAATGGGTGATGCCGAACAATCCGAACAGTGTGAGGAATAAACTGATTGATGCATACATCAGCAGGATGCGGGAAAAATCGGTGACTTCCTGATTATTGGAGATCAGTACCTGATAAGGGTCTTCATAATTGAATGGAGTACCGGGGTATTTCTTCTCCCATAATCCGCGAAGATGATTGATAACTGCTGTGCGATCTTGTTCGTCAAACTGTAAGGTCAATGTGGTATAGTTATCTTGGGGTATTTCGTGCAGAATCATTCTCAGTGGAAACACATTGTTTGTGAGCGAATATTTCTTGAAATCTTTCATGACACCGATAATAGTACCTTTCTCACTCTTTTCAGGCACGTATTTAGAGATCGGTTGTCCCACCGGGTCTTCTCCTTCGGGCACAAGATAGCGAATGAAGGACTCGTTGATGATGACCGGCACAGAGGTACGGAGTAATAAATGGAATGTTTGTTTGGCATCCAGCAAGTCGAAATCGTATATATCCAGAAAGTCCGGACAGTTTTCATAAAGTTCAAGCATCAGAAGGTCATTCTTCTCACCATTTTGGCGGGGAACGGCCATACTCATGGTATAAAGGCCTGATTTGGAAGATACAACGGACTTCACTCCGGGGATGGATTTAATGTCTTCTATCCAAGTAGATAAAGGGGATTGCCGGGAGTCACCGATTCCAAACTCAACGATTCCTTTGTAGCGGCTTCCCTCCTGCTCTATCAGGTCCATTTGGCTACGGATTATCATAAAAGCACTTAGCAGTCCGATAGAAATCATAAATTGTAAGGTGACCAGTGCTGCTACAATGCGCTGTTTCTTACGACCTGTAAAGAAGCTGCGGTAACGGCTTTCGGACAAGGTCTGTATCTTCCGGCTCATGTATTCTGCCGGAACAACGGATAGAATGATGACAAACAGCAGGATAACAGGGAATACCTGAACGGAGAAAAGATAGGAGAACGACAGATGCGCGGATATTGTTGCATTGAATACTGCTAACAGGTCGCTCATCAACAGAATGGATAACAAGAACGCTGTAATCACCATCAGGAAAGTATCGGCAAAGAGTTGCCAACGGATTTGACGGTGGCTTGCACCTAAAAGGCTTTCAATGTGCAAGGTGCGTATTTGCTTCAATAAGCGTGAAAAACTGAGGTTGATATAGTTGAAGCAACCGATGAACAAGATTAATAAAGCAGATAGCAGTCCGACGCTTAACAGGGCCTTTTGCCGATGCTCGATACACTGGTTGCTATCTTGTGTGGTAGTGGTAAAATAGGATTCCTGTAAAGTCTGGGTACGGTAATACCCTTTGCCTAATAAAGTAGGAAGCTCGGTTGTCTCGAAGCGTTGGCGAAAGGCGTTGAGGTCTGTTCCTTCTTTGAGAAGTATCGAACAGGTGGTTCCTTCGGGACTTTTTAGATGCGTGAGCAAGTCTGCCTGCAACATGCTTTGCGATGGCAGGCGGAAGACGGCGGCGATACGGTAGGCATTTTCGCCGGATTGAGGGATATCCAGCAGCTTGCCGAGGCAGTCGGTGGTACCGAAACAACGTTCGGCCAAAGCTTGGCTGATGGCGATGGTTCCCGGGTGAGTCAATGTTTCTTCTATTTTTCCTGCAAGGGTTTCGATGGGGATAAACTTGGGCAATGTGCTGTCTGCCGATAGCAGGTTCAGTTCGGAATATTCTTGGTCGCCCACACGGATTTTTGTGTGAGTGATAGCTTGTGTGCGTAGTGAAGCTTCTATCTCAGGGAATTGTGAGATGATTTCGGGGACAGATTCGTGATATACGAATGTTCCTTGCATTTCTTGTTGTGCGAAAGGTAGTGTTTGTGTCAGCCGGAGGATACGGTCACGGTTGGGGTTGTTATACTCGATATTGTATTCGTATAGGACGAAGGCTGTCAGTAGATTGGTGCATGCGATACCGATAATCAGACTGACAAGAGAAATAGTGACGAACAATTTATTTCGCCACCAGCTACGCAGGACAAACTTCAGAATGTACATGTTCTTTTAGTGATAATATTAATAGGTTTTAGCTCTATCAGGAAGCCTGAAGAGTTTACATTATATAGTGCCGGGAAACCTGAAAGGGCTCGCATTTACAGTACAGAAGCCTGAAAGGCTTACATCATATAGCGTAGGGCATCGCCCTACGTAATAAGTATTCCCATCTCTGAGCCCTGAAAGGGCGAAATAAAATAGTACATCTCCGATTTCGTCCTTTTAGGGCTTAAGTAAAAATGTGTATAATATGGGTTACAGACTCACCTCTGTCACCACCTGTCCGTCGAACAGATTAATGATACGTCCTGCAAAACCGGCATCGTGCTGTGAGTGGGTTACCATGACGATGGTGGTTCCTTCTTTGTTCAGTTCATTCAGCAGTTCCATCACTTCCTTACCGTTCTTAGAGTCCAGATTACCGGTAGGCTCATCGGCAAGGATCAGCTTTGGATTGGCTACTACGGCACGGGCAATGGCTACACGTTGCTGCTGACCACCGGAGAGCTGCTGTGGGAAGTGTTTGCTTCGGTGTGTAATGGCCATGCGTTCCATAGCTGTTTCCACGCGACGTTTGCGTTCGGCGGAAGGAATGCCCATGTAGAGCAACGGCAGTTCGATGTTTTCGTATACGTTCAGTTCGTCAATCAGGTTGAAGCTTTGGAATACGAAACCAATGACACCTTTACGCAGGCTGGTACGTTGTGCTTCGGTGTATTTGGATACTTCCTTTCCATTGAGGTAGTATTCTCCGCCCGAAGGATTATCGAGCAAGCCGAGGATATTCAGCAATGTAGATTTACCGCAACCGGAAGGTCCCATGACTGCGACGAACTCGCCTTCTTTCACTTCGATGTTCACATTGTTCAAAGCCCATGTTTGCACTTCTTCTGTCTTGAAGATTTTCTGCAGGTTTACTGTTTTAATCATAATAGTGATAATTTTAATTAGTAATATTGTTTATTCATTTTTTATTATCTCGGCCGGATTGATATGCATGATCCGGTAAATTTTATATGCGGTGGTGAGGAATATCATGAAGGCTACGCTGAAGAAGAGCACAACGCCCCACCACCACTCTGACACGACTTTCATGTTATCAATAATAGCCATCATCGCCAGTCTTAATAAAGGATACGCAACCGCAAATGCCAGTAAGAAAATCGTCAGATAGGCTTTTCCGAATACGGTGGCAATAGTTGTCGGAGTGGCTCCGTTAATCTTGCGGATAGCCATCTCCTTTTGCCGGCTTATGGTATCCATCGAGATGGCCGAATAGATGCTCAGCACCACCAGCAGTATACTTACTATCGCCAATATCATCATCGCGCCTTGCATCATTTGGATACTTCTCATGAAATCTTGTTTGTCATCGGGAAGTTTTTTAATCTCAACCGGCAATGTGACAGGAACATAATGCCGGCAAATCTCGTTGATGCGCCGAATTGCTAATTTGATATCTGTTCCGGGAGCCATTTTAAAGCATATCGCATTGAGCTGATTGCCGGGATAAAACACCGAACCTATTGTATGGCCGTTGCTGCTCTCTTTGTGCAACGCCTTAAACGTGCCGATAATACGATAACTCTGGCCATAGAATTCCACCATGTCCTGTATGCTATCCTTATCCAATTGCCGTCTGAAGTCCTCGCTCACATAGATGGTTCCGCTTGCGTCTGCATCCACCACTTTACCCGACATAGGAATATTCAGGAACTTAAAATAATGGGGATCTCCCTTTATTACTGAAACATACGCTTCCGAACGGTCCGCCTTTGTATATGTTTGCATATAATGGGACATCATAGTATTATCTTCCATCTTCAGTTCATCCGTAACCTCGGGCAGTGCGCGGATATCAGCCAAAATGGAATTCAGATGCTGGCGCATACGCTGCGTATTTATCTTGACAATAATAATTTCTTTTTCCTCTTGCGAGGTAAGTGCGCTATATGTTCTGCCGAATGCTTCGTACCAGCCCAAATTGATTACGAATGTTCCTCCAATAAAGAAGATGGAAATACTCAGCTGCAACCACATCATGACCGAACGGAATATATGCTTGTTGCGATTACGGTTCACCTGACTGATAATGCTTGTCATCCGCAAACGTCGGATAGGAAACCAGATGATCAGCATACATATCGCCAAGAGTACGATATATATCTTAAACTGCAACAGATAAATAGCAAACAGTATGGCATCAGGTATCCCCCAATTAGGTATATAGATTTGCATGGCACTCATTGACAACTCCATCAACACAAGAGATATGAGAAAAGCGAACGACATCATCCAGAATACTTCAAAGAAGAGTAGCAGATACAGCCCTTTCACGCTTGCTCCCATACACTTACGCAAAGCTATCTCACGCTGCCGGTTATAGAACATCTGAATGATAAATTTCAGGAAGTTGATAAGTCCCGAAATCAAGATTAGTGAAGCAATGAACATGATCAACATATTGATCAACAGACTCTTCATGCTTACCGCATCTTTCTGTGACAGCAATCGGGCTTCGGGATATATGGTTTCTCCATTCCGTTCCCACGGCACTGATCGCAGAAGTTGGTTCAGTGCTTCCAGATTCATTTGGGGAGGCAGGTAACCGTTTATAGCTATCGGCTGGTCGGGCATCACTTCGTAAGAGAAGTAACAGTCTGTCTGAAATTCCAGCAGATCGTTTTCTACTACATTTACCACTCTGAAACTCTGCATGGCACTATCCGGTTGCAGACTCGATTCGGTGAAGATGATTGTACCGATGGGATTCTTGTCACCATATGCCTTGCGGACAAAATTCTGTGATAGTATCACCTCATCAGGTGCCTGAATCAGCCGACTGCCATATAGCAATTTTCGGTTGTAATAGGAGAAGTAGTAATCATTGACACCCATGAAGTTTATGATAAATGGAAAGTTGTGCTGTTCATTATTAATGATTTCCGCTTCTATTGATTTATGGAAAAACTGACTGAAACTTAACTTTCCCAGTTCATGACTGAGTTTGTCTTCCAGCAGTTGGGCATCCTGCATGCTGAAGAATGAGTTTCTATCCTGAGAGTATTCCAATCTGATACGCCGTTCCATGTCCGGTAAATCTACCTCCATCTTTTGGCTATACATGGATACCAGAATGTAGCACACAATGCCCACTGCCAGGCAGAGAGCTGAAATCAAACTGTGAGTTTTATACTTCCACAGGTTTCTGAGTGATATTTTCAGATAATGGATTATCATGGGTTGTTTATTCAACTTATTGGTTATTCGTTTTTAATTACTTCCGCTGGATTAGTTTTTGCTATCCGCAAGATACGGAAAAGTATTGTAAAGCTTGTAATAAGAGTAACAATCAAGAATATACAGAGCCAGAAAAGCAGACCGCAGTCAAAGAATACCGTATACATTTGTTTCCATAACATCAATACAACATATACAAGCGGGAATGCAACGATGGCACTACACAATAACAAGATAATATAAAGACGGGCAAACAACAGGATAATCTGCGGAACATCTGCCCCATTTACTTTACGGATAGCAACTTCTTTCTGACGTCGTTCTGTATCGAGCGTGATGCTGGAGTATACACCTAATAGTGTGATAATAATGCTGATAACAGCAAAGAACAAAATAATGTCCTTCAGATTGTACTCAAGAGCCTGCAAAACATGGATATCATTCAGGAATGTTTTAGCCTGATAAGTTATATTTTCAGGAAGCATCTCGCGGTAGACTTTCTCAATCCATCGGGCTACTTCTTTTTGCTGGCCCGGATGACTCTTTATGTAACAATGACCTATGTAGACTGAAGGATCATAAGGCAGGAAAGCATATCCACTACTTCTGTTATATACATTGGCCTGAAAAGGTGCGGATATTCCACAGATTGTGTAGTCAGTATTACCGCTATACAAGTTCATACCGATTACATCTTTCTTCTGCATCTCCTGCCAGACATTGTCTACCACAATATCTTTTTCCGTTTGAGGAAGTCTTCCTTGTTCTATGGGAATATTCATGAAAGAGAAGAAATTGGCGGGTACAGCCATGACACTAATATCAACCCAGGAGTTCTCATTTCCCTTTTCGGTCGTTAATCCATTGCCCGACATCCCTTGCATATAACCGACATCTGATAACAGAATCTCTTTCACTCCGGCATGTTGTTTAAAACGCTCTATCAACGCCAACTTTTCCTCATTCTTCATAAAGGGATAGTCCAGGGGAATACTAAGAATCTCCGACTTTTCTTTTTGACTTAGTGTATGAAGCAAACTATTGGTAGTTTTCTCGGCTTGCAGATATAAAGCAGCCGTCAGGGATACAAATACCCAGCAAATAAAGAACTGGATACCCAGCATAAGGTTACGTCCCCATTGCTTACCTCTGCGTTTATTGTTTCCATAAATACCTGTTTGCACGGTAATACGACGAATACGAATGGAAACAGACAAACATATAAGGACGCAGAGTATGATAAGAAGGACGATATATTGCAGAGCATGTATTAAAAGCGTTTCAGAGGTAAAAGTCATTGCAAAGCCCGGCAAAGAGAAATTCATGTGATTCCCCAATAATTCTATGCCTGATAATACCAATATGGAGGATATGGATATGACAATCAACGACTGTGTGAATAGCAAGCAGAAAAGTTGTTTCCAGTTGCATCCTATCATTTTCATGATACTGTATTCCTTAGTGCGGTTGAAGAAAGAACCGATAAGGAAATGGAAAAAGTTGATCAGCCCTACTAGTAATATCAGTGTACCTACAGTTCCGGTAACTAATCCCAGATAGGAAGCGCCTTGTTTTTTCAATCTGGCTCCCATACTACTGGCAGTGACAGTGTAAGCTTCGCCATACAAAGTATAAGTATAGTCTCTTTTTGAGAATTGCTTTTCTAAATCGGTACATGTAGTTTGTGGCGATAACAGCACGTAGGTATTTGCTCCCGTCATATTATGCCGTTTGGAACTTTGCAGAAGTCCTTCACTATCGTTTACGGTCAGCATATCTATGTTTTGCATAAAATCCAAACTATTGTTCAGAGGGATATCTTTCATTACTGCTTGAATGGTGTAGACGATACCTCCTGTTTTCGGAGTGCTTTCAGGAGAAGTATTGAGCCTTCTCATGAGAGTCATATGTTTGCCGATAGCACTTTCTGCATTACCGAATATTTTAATGGCCATAGATTGGCTCAGGATGACGGAGTTAAGAGACTGACTTGCCATTTTCCAATGTCCTGCTACCAATTCCGGAGTGAAGATTTTATTGTAGCAAGTATCTATTTCAATCGTTTCAAGTTCATAAGGTAGCGTCTTTTCCGGAGATAACTCTACATAATAAGGGCGTTCGCGAGGATAGGTTACGGATGAAATGGCTTCCGTTTCTCCCAAAGCCCATGTGCGCAAATCTTCGGCCAGAGGAACAGGAGAACCGGAAAAATATCTGTCTGCTTTGCCGTCATAGAGATTTAATTCTGCTATGCGATCATGATTAGCAAAACAATGGTCTGTGCTTTCTACAAAGCGACTGCAATATATGCAGACACAGAAGCAGAGCAAACCTACTGCCAATCCGATGATGGAAATGATATTTTGTGTCTTATGCTTACACAAGTTTCTGAATGCTATTTTGAGATAATGGAATATCATGGTATATACATTTTATATTTTATATATTCAAAACTTATGCCAAGTATGTAACTTTCTATTTATTAATGATATACTGGTTTTTGTTATAGAGTATTAGTGTGCTATAGTGCACAAAAATAGTGCATATCCGCACATGGATTCTATACTTACTCGGTCTTTATTATATCCACCGGATTTATTTTTGCAATTTTCAAAATGCGGAATATGACAGTAAGTAAAGTCATGAGAACTATCCCAATAAATATGCAAATCCAGAAGCAGAAACCGTCATCGAAGAAGACAATATACATTTGTTTCCATAATTGCAGTATTGTGTATAGCAGTGGAAATGCAATCACTGCTGTTATTATTAATATCCGGACATACATGCGCAAGAACAGATAAAGTATTTGCCATAGTCCCGCACCATTAACTTTACGGATGGCTACTTCTTTGCATCGGTGTTCAGTATCAAGGGTAATGGCTGAATATACTCCCAGTAAAGTAATGATTACACTTACTATTGCAAAAAATAGGATGATGTTCTTCATTTTCGATTCCAATCCTTGTATTTCTTCCAAATCTTGTTGCAGTGTACTGATTTGTGGGGACAAAGTGTATGGAAGTGCTTCACGGAGCACTTGGGATGCATACTCTTCTACGGCTTTTACTTGAGCTGGCAGGCATTTAATGTAGCAATATTCTATGGGTCCTTCCATCTTAAGTGGCAAGAAAGCCATACCCTCACTTCGGAAAAGACTCTCGCTCTGGAGATATACATTGGTTATAAATGAAGATGTAATGCCTTTGACGGTATAGCCACCGTTAAAGTTATATAAGATGTTGCCTAAAATAGGTTTGGGAATCCGTTTTTCTAAAACGTCATCAATTACCATTTCTGTATTGTTTTGCAGATTATTGCCTTTCAACAGAGGAATATTCATGAAATGGAAAAAATTGGGAGCTGCATATATGAAACTACTGTTGATATTAGAATCCCTGTTGTTCTCTTCAGATTGGAATCCGGTAATAGAAATTCCACCGGCATAATTGTTATTTGACAATAATTTCTCTTGCACACCCGAATGTTGTGCTATACGTTCTGTAATGGCAAGTTTCTCTTCATTTTTCATGAAGGTGTAGTTCAGAGGAATACTGAGAATACATTCTTTCTCTTCTTTTGAAAGAGTGCCAAAAAGTGTGGAGGTTGTTTTCTCTGTTTGTAGATAAAGGGATACTGCCAATGTGACGAATATCCAGCAGATGAAAAATTGAATGCACAGCATAGTGTTCCGTATAAAATGTTTGCTCATACGTCTGACATTGCCTTTGATCCCTTCTTGAATGGATATGCGATGGGTATATGCAACAGTCAGTGTACAAATGAGCAAATTCAGTAGAAATATCAGTATAAGATATTCGGAACATTGCTTCATTAGTGATGTTTTGTCTATTTCCAATGTAAATACTACTAACGTAAGATGAAAAAAGGGAGCCAGTAGTTCAATTAAACAAAAAGTAATCAGAAAGGCTAATAAAATAATCAGTGCCGATTGAATGAAAAGCTGTGATAACAGTTGGTGGTTACTGCTTCCTAATACCTTACGGAGACTATATTCGCGGCTACGGTTAAGAAATGAGCCGGTAAGGAAATGGAAAAAATTAAGAAGGCCGATAAGTAAAATTAGTATTCCTAATGCAGTGGTAACACTGATAAAGTAAGGGCTGAAGGTTGCACTATAGGCTCCCTTCCCCAATGCAGTTGCACCAATCGTATTATCAGGGAATGCATCGCTGGATAGATTCAGTTCGCGAAGATGATCCTCCAGTTGTTGTACACTTTTCCCTTTATGCAATAAAGCGAAAGTGGAGCAACCGGTCGTAAACTTTCTACTTTCACTCTGGAACAAACCTTCACTATCATTTAGCACTAATAAATCAATTCTATTGCAAAAATTCAAGCTGTTATTTTGTGGTATATCTTTTATGATTGCCTGGATGGTATAGACAGTACCACCTGAACTTGTGGTAGCATCTGGTGAACTCATTAGTTTTTTGGTCAGTACCATACGTTTACCGATCGGATCACCATTTTCACCAAAAACCTTGCGTGCGGTGCTTTCCATCATAATAATAGCATTGGGAGTATGGACAGCAACATCCCAGGAACCGTCTATAATCTTCGGAGTGAATACTTGGCGGAAACAAGAATCAATTTCGATAGTTGACATTTCAGTAAATGGATATTCCTTTCCGTCTTTCATTTCTATATTGTATGGACGTGGATCAGCATTAGCGATGTGTGTTAAAATGTCCACTTCATTCAATGGTATATCCTGCAATTGCTCAAAGACCGTAGCAGGAGTTCCGGAGAAGAACTCCCCGTTTGAACTCTTTAAAACAATATCGGCAATATGATCATGATTTTCAAAACATTGGTCAATACTTAGAAAGAAACGACTGCAATACATGCATATACTGAAGCAAAGCAGACACACTGCTAATCCTACGATACTGATAAGATTTTGCGTTTTGTATTTAAGCAAATGACGTATTGCTATTTGAAAATAGTGTTGTAACATTTTTTATGGCGTATTATATATGTATTTATTCACTTTTTATCACTTCTGCCGGATTCTGCCGTGCTGCCTGCCATACCCGCCAGCCAATGCATAACAGAATAAGTAAACCTATCCCACTAAATATAGCCAGATATATCCATGCACTGATTGCTGTTTGTTCTATATAGCTTTCCAGCCATTTTTTCATCAAAGCATATCCTATAGGAAATGCTATCACTGACGCTGCAACGAGTAGTATAAAGTACTCTTTTACAAACATGGCAAGTATTTCTTTTGCAGATGCTCCGTTTACTTTGCGGATGGCTATTTCTTTACGCCGCTGCTCGCAACTTAGCGTAATGAAAGAGAATATTCCGAAAGCGGCAATGAGTACGCAAATAATTGAGGCAAAGCCAAGCAGCTTCAATAATAACGTTTCGGATTTCAGGAACTTAGAATATTCCTCTTCTATATTGAGAAGAGAATGATATTCATTATTGCCAGTTGAGATTTTGGCATATACATCATCTACTCGCTTTTTAAGATCCTCCCATGTTCCTGCGCGATATTTTATCAATATATCACCATAGTTGGCATCGGAATCGGAACCTCCCAGACCTCCTTTATTGCAGAATAAAGTAGGTGCTGCCGGGATTGTAGGTGCTGTGATATGGAAGTCTTTTACAATTCCGACGATTGTAACTCCTTGGTGAATATTGATTTTCTTACCTATCGGATCATCTAAGCCTAATCTTCTTGCACAAGTCTCGTTGATGATAGCCTTATCCGCATCATCCGGTTTTAGCATTTCACCTTCTATTAGTTTCAGGTTGTAGAAATTGATAAATTCCCTCCCTTCTCTTATGCAGATGATATCTACTCTATCTTCCTTATCCGTGCTTTTCTTTCCTTCCCAACTGTTTATCCTGTAAGTCAGTGTACTATATCTTGGAAATAAAGGTTCACATCCTTTCAGTGTCTCTACAATACATGGCATCTTATCTATTTCGGCACTGACGGCAGCATAAGATTCCGGAGAAACATATTGTCTTAATACTGCTGTATTCTTTCTTTCCCAACCAATGTCACCATTTGCCAGGTGATTGAGTTGTTTCATAAGAATGCTTACGCAAAAGATAAATAAGATACATATTATCAATTGGAATACTATGCTGCATTTACGGAATAGGAATAGATTGCCGGATTGCCTGTAGTATCGGCGGACAATAAAAGGTATTAATAGGATATAGGATATGAAAAGAATACCTATAAAGTAGAGGAATGATTCTCCATAAATATTTCCATTAATTTCGGACAGTTCTCTGAATTTCGGAAGCGATAATTCGATAAACGTCATTCCTAAAAGACCGGATAAAAGCAGCACAAATAAATATTCAGTACCAAAAAGTATGAATAAATTCCGAATGGATGAACCACATACTTTTCTTAATTCAATTTCCCGGTTTCGTGTGTGCATACGGGTGATAAACAAGGAGAGATAGTTGAACAATGCGCAAAGTATAATCATGCCGCTTGCTATGGAGAAAAGTACTAAATAATTGAATTTAAGGGTCAGTTTTTCATTTATGGCAGAGTAATGGTATTGGGTTAATGGAATTATCTTATATTTTTCGAGAGGTTTGGGATACCATTGGTTTCCGGATTCGTAGTTCTTCATTTTTTCCTGAAAAGATGTAGCATCCATTCCTTTACGTAGCCGAACGTAGGTTTGAAATCTATGTACTCCCCATTCGCTTTTTACTTTTTGAAATTGTGATGACATTGCCCATGCGGCAAAATAGAGATTACTATGTCTCTCTACATTTTTCAGAATGGCACAGACTGTCTTAGGTGTATCATCTGTCTCTATCTCTTGTCCCAAAACTTCTGTTGAACCGAATAATGACATAGCAGTCTCCTCTGTTAATGCAATTTTATTATTAGAATAAAGGAATTCCATGCTTCCGGATAATATGGAGGTAGGTTGGAACATCTCTAAAAATGTGGAATCGGCATACATGCAATTAACTTTTGCCGTTTTCCCCTCCTTGGTTTTCAGTCCTGTTTCTCTTTGGTAAACTGCACATGCGGCTTCTACTTCCGGAAATTCTTGCCGAAGTGTAGTAGCTAACATATATGAACTGTATGTGCTGAATGTTGATTCACTAAAAGTGGCTTCTTGATAAAGCAAATGAGTTCGTTCCACACCTTCGTAGAATTTGTCATACGTTATTTCGTAGTGTATCCACAGATTTGAGAGTGCAAAGCAAGTAAATCCTACTGCCAAACCTATAATACTGATAATACTCTGTATTTTGTATTTCAGTATATTACGAAACGCTATCTTGCAATAATGCTGTATCATGTTTTTGATTTTTCTATTATTCACTCTTTATCACTTCTGCCGGATTCTGCCGCGCCGCCTGCCATACCCGCCAACCGATACATGCAAAAATAACGATCATTATACCACCAAAGATAGCAAAATATATCCAGGCACTGATAACTGTCTGTTCTACATAGTTTTCAAGCCAACGCTTCATCAGCACATACCCTACAGGGAATGCGATGACAGATGCTATAATCAGTAAGAGCATATATTCCTTCACAAACATAAGAAGAATATCTTTAATGGCAGCTCCATTCACTTTGCGTACAGCTATTTCTTTGCGCCGTTGTTCACAACTTAGTGTAACAAGAGAGAATATGCCGAAAGCGGCGATCAGCATACAAACAATAGCGATAAAACTCAGTAACTTTATCAGTGCATCTTCTGATTTCAGATAGCCGGTATACTCCTCTTCTGTATTATATAACTTATATCGCACTTCCGGATATTCATAAGTGAATATGCTATCTATCCGATTTTTAAGTTCTTTCCATTTACCATCATGAAACTTGATTAGTATTTGTCCTTTCCCTATCGAAAATCCGGAGTTTTTAAGAATATCTTCTGTAATTAGAGTATAAGGCTGTACCGGTTCTGTTGGAGCTGTGATGTGGAAGTCTTTGATTATGCCTGTAATGGTCCATGCTCTATTATCCAGATAAAGCTTCTTTCCAATCGGTTCACTCATTCCAAGTGCTTTTACTGCCGACTCGTTAATCATGATTTTATTAGTTTCTGTTGGTTTTACCATTTCCCCTTCCAGCAGTTGCAGATTGTAGAAAGATACGATCTTTTCACAATTCCACAAACTCAGCATATCTATGCTTTTCATACCATCTTCTTTCCCATCCCAATTTTTGAAGCTTTGTGAAAAACCTGATGACTTGGGCAATAAACAACAATGTCCGGTTATGACCTCTTTTGTGCATGAGAATTGCTTTATCTTATCAGCAATGGTTTCAAAATCTTTATCCGGATATAAAAGATTGATAGAAGCTATATTTTTTCTTTCCCATCCCAGATCCGTATTCGTAAGATAGTAGATTTGCTTCATCATGACTATCATGCAGAATGTGACAAGAATTCCTGTTACTAACTGGAATGTAATGCTTGCTTTACGGAGCATGTATCTGTTTACGGTATTCCGGATGCGTGAGCGTCTGATGACGAATGGTACCAACAGAAGCAATGATAACAAAAGAATCCCGATAAAATAAAGAAGTGATTCTCCATAAATGTTTCCGGATACTCCTGATATCTCTTTAAAAGCAGGTAAAACGATTTCAATCAAAGCCATGCCCAATATTCCTGATGAGAATATGATGTATAGGTATTCTACAATAAACAGAATAAACATCCCTCCAATGGAGGATCCACATACTTTGCGTAATTCTATCTCACGGCTACGCATCTGCATACGGGTAATAAACAAAGAAAGATAATTGAATAATGAGCAAAGAATGACCAATCCGCCAGCTACGGAAAATAGTATCAGATAATATAGCTTGATGGATTTAGTTTGATTAATCGGTGAATAATGATATTGGGTGAGTGGTATCAATCGGACGTTTTCAAATACCCGATGAGGATCTCGCGGATCAGCTTTAGCTTCATGTACAGCTAATTTCTTCTGGAAAGCTGCAACATCAGTTCCTTCGTGCAATTTAATAATTATCTCAAAACCTCCATTCCCCCATTCATCCTGCCAACTGCGGAAGTACTTGCCCTGGCCCCAAGAGCCAAATGAAAGATTGCTATGATGAAGGTCTGAAAGAAGAGCACAAACAGTTTTAGGGTCATCATTGTAGTTTTTTACTTCTTTGCCCAGTACATCCGTGGTGCCAAATAAACGCATTGCGACGTCTTCTGTTAAAGCTATCTTGTCATCTGAATACATAAAGTCCATGTTACCGGATAGAATGGAAATTCCGAACATGTTCATGAAACAAGAGTCCGCCTGCATCTCATGAACTTCTACTGCGGGTTGACCGTCTACTTTTATGTCCGTTGCTTTTGTCCATCTGGTATATGCGCATGCGGCTTCCACTTCAGGAAAGTCGTTTTTCAGCACCGTTGATGCCGGATATGGCATATAAGTGGAATACCCGCTTGTTCCAAATATATTTTCTTTGCAGAGGATGTACATCCGGTCGGCTCCTTCGTGGTAAGCATCATACGTAGTATCATAATGTATCCATAGATTTGCAAGGGCGAAACAAGTAAATCCTACTGCCAGACCTATAATACTGATAATGCTTTGTGTTCTGTATTTCAGTATATTACGAAATGCTATCTTGAAAAAGTGCTGTATCATAGCTATATATTAGTTCACGCATTATTTTACTGATGTCATTCACAAGATTATATATCAAAGTGAATTTCTTTTTTTAGATTAAGGTTCAAATCTCGTGCCAAAGTTATAACAGATTGTTTTTCAGGTAAATATTTGTTTTAGTAATATTGCTTTAGTGTGCTATACTGCACAAAAATAGTGCATATTCGCACAAATGGTACATTTAAAATCACAAAGGATAGTTATAGACTCTGACTATAATTTCTTAACTTTTGATGAAGTAATAATCTGGCTGTGAACAGGTGTAGCGTTTTTTCTCTTTTAATAATCGGGAAGATGCTTCTACTTTTCTCTAAAAAAACATGCATTAGATGCACTTATGAATACACTCCTTAATGATGGTCTAGCTATGTATATCAGTGTTTTATAGTCTAAAAATAGAAAGAAATATGTGGTGCTAAGGGTTCAAAATAGGGTCAGGGTCACTTATACCCCCAAATTCTGCTCAAATGAATAGAATATTTTAAGTGGGTGTAAAATAAAAGTACTGATATGGCGCCAAATTACCAAGGAATCAGATTTTATAATCCACTCTTTATTACTTTTGCTTCACTTTTCTGTTTTTTGTATCAAACATTTACTCATAAAGAATCGTTCGCATTACAATATTTCGAATCTACGGGAATTTGTTTTTAGTAAAAACTGTCTAAAATCAACTATCTGTATATCAATGCAATATTGACTAGTGGAATTAAAAATCACCTACAAATGGGGCTATAAGTGACCCTGACCCTATTTTGAACCCTAACAAGTCTTTTATTAGTCTTGGATTTGTTATATTCATTCAATAAAAGTACGTGAGAAATAATATGGTAAGTCAAGGCATAGTCAACCCCTGCCTTAAACGGAACATAAGAAGCAATGTCGTGATGCAAAACTAGCAATATTCCACATTACGAGATTGCTAGTTCTGCATCACGACATTGCTTCTTATAATTATACTCCCAAAGGATACAAATCGTTTTTATTCTTTAATCACTTCCGCCGGATTCTGCCGTGCTGCCTGCCATACGCGCCAGCTGATACTTATGGTGATAACCATTGCTATCCCTGCAAAAATGAGGATGAACGGTAATGCTCCTATACTTACCTGACGATTGTACGTCTCTATCCAGTGCTTCATAATAGTATAACCGGCAGGGAAAGCTATCAATGAAGATACGATCAATAGCATTGCGTATTCTTTAAAGAAGATGCTCAGGATATTGCTGATGGTAGCCCCATTTACTTTGCGGATAGCTATTTCTTTCCGGCGTTGTTCGCATGTCAATGATACCAATGAATATATGCCGAATATAGATATCAGGATACAAACAATTGCAGAGAATCCCAATAGACTGGATAATGCATCTTCTGATTGCAGATATTTATTATATCGTTCTTCCTCGCTGTCCAGAAATAATTTGCGGTTGGGAAGTTCAGCTTGCTGCATTTCCTCGATGCTACGACGACATTCTTCCCAGGTTCCCGGTTTATACTTGAAGAGGACAAAGCAACGCGACCACATCCACTGTGATTTATTGGTATTGACAAATACAGTATGAGGCAGGTCCTTGGAAGGCGACCTGTACGCACAGTCTTTTATGACTCCGATCACAGTCATAGGTTCCACTTCTTTATTGCAGTAAAAGATGTGTTTGCTGATAGCTTCTTCAGGTGTCCATCCCATAGTGCGTGCTGTCGTTTCCATGATATTAACTTCACGGATATCCGACTTATCCGATATCCATTCTCCTGCTACCAGTTGCATGTTATAGAATTTGAAGAACTCCTCTCCTGCCAGAATCTCATCTATGCCGATTGGATTTTCAGTTATCCCATTCAATCCGTCCCAGGCATCTACCTCAACAGATGAATAAGAACCCATACTGATGAGCGGCCAGTAAACAGGCCGTACAACTTCAGTTACCATGGGTAACGCTTTTATCTTCTCTGCCCATACATTCATGTCCACATTCATCCAGATGCCCAGGGAAGCACGGTTCCGATAATCCATTCCCATATCTACATTACGCAAATGATAAAGTTGCATTTGCATAATGACAGTACAAAGTATAAATGTAAGGCAAACAACAAGCTGTATTACAATGCTTCCCTTACGGCATATATGTCCCATTATACTCATTTGAGTACTATGAAGTGTATTCTGCAATGAGTGACGGCGGAATAGGTAAACAGAACATAGCGCCACTATAAAAGCCAATACTGACATACCTGCGACGTATAATATGCAATTCCCATAAATGGATATATCTGTATCGACAATCATGGAATATTGCAAGAACCAGGGTTTTAGTAATTCCACGAAGAACATCCCTAAGAGTGAAGCCAATAGAATAGTAAATAGAAAGTCCGTACTAAGTAATGCCAATAACGAACGTTCGGATGCTCCATTCACTTTGCGTAGTGCCATTTCCCGTTTACGCGAGCGAAAACAGTCGATATAAATCGTTAAATAGTTGATTAATGCGCACAGAATGATAAGCACTCCTGTGATGGAGAAATAAACAATGTAACGGAACCGTACTATTTGTTCGTCTCCACGAATAAATTCATCCGCATAACGCAGTGAGGTAATGGGCTCCAGATAGAAACGTGTATATCCGGTTACACCATAGCTGTTCTTTTTGAGTTCATCCGGAAAGTGCTGATTCATTTTTTCTAAAAGTACATCCACATTTGTTCCGGGCTTTATTTTTATCAGCATCCTGTAATTGGCGTTATCCCATGAAGTATCATTATTGGTACGCCCCATAAAAGCATATTTAAAGTTAGAATGCTCTCCCCAATCGCTGACAATGGCGCTTATGCGATACTCGTGCCGGCGGTTATTGTCTGTTATGGTCTCTCCAATCACTCTGGTAGTACCGAACAAGTCTTGAGCAGCTTTTTCTGTAATGGCTATCCCGCTCTTTTCCGGTGAGGTGGATAAAAAGAATTGGTTGTCACCCTCCAGAACTTTTATATCCATCATACGGATGAAAGTTGTATCAGGCATTAACATCGGATATTCCGTAATCTGTTTCCCATTTTTAATGAATAGAGTATTCTGACCTGATGCACAGAAATCTTCTATTTCAGTGTAAGTCGTTTTTAAATGATTCCCCAACGCGTAGGGCACAAAGTCAGAGTAGTGCCCTCCAAAGTGGCAATCGTCCATTCGTACCAAATAAATGCGTTCTGCATCCTTATGGAAATCATCATAAGTCATTTCATATTGCACCCAGAATGTAGACAGTGCAAAACATGCCAGACCGATTGCCAGTCCGATGATACTGATGATACTTTGCGTTCTGTACTTCAACAGATTCCGATATGCTATTTTTAAATAATGGTGTATCATAACTAACCTCTTTATTCTGCTTTCATGATTGTTGCCGGATTGATGCGGGTTGCTTTATTCACTTGCCAGAACAATGTTCCCAACGAAATGCCTGCCACCACTAATATAGCAATCAGGTAGATGAATATACTGACAGGAGCTTTCACTATAAAATCCCGTGTATAGATGTATATCAGATAATAAGATAAAGGTATGGTCAGCAATGCTGCACCGGCTATCACCCATATATACTTGCGGAATAGAACGGAATACAGGTTTTTCAATTGTGCCCCATTCACTTTGCGGATGGCTATCTCGCGGTAACGTTGGCGGATGTCGAATAAGGAAAGTCCGAATAATCCCAATGCCGAGACAAAAATAGAGATGGTGGCAAACAATGTAAACACGGTTGCTACACGACGGTCGTCGTCATACAGGGCCTGAACATCTTCTTTTAGCCAGTGATAGTCGAACTCTTCCGCATGAAAAATCTCCTTTCTTGTGTCTTGCAAATATTTGATAAGTTCCTTCTCCTTACCGACCTTACAGGCTATTTGGAATTGTGCTCCACCGTAACCGGGTGTCACGATGTATACCACGGGTTTCTTTCCGGCTGTAAGATGGCCGGTATAGTAATCTTTGATGACAGTTCCTACAGGCATCAAAGACAGGCCGCCTTCTACTATTTTTCCGTCCATTGAGGAAGTAATCCAGAGTGCCTGTTCTCCTCTTACGAATGCTTCTTCTTGCTTCGTATAACCGAATGCTTTCAAAGCTGCCTCATTCATGACAACTACATTCTCTGAATAATCCTTTGCCTCCACTTTCCCCGGCAATGTACCTTGTACTGCTTGCAGTTCATACAGCTTGAAGAAATCCGCCGGTATATACATCACCATCATATTTAGCTTCACGTCTTTATCATTAATAAGTGTCGTACTGCCTCCGCTACTGAGGATGCCACTTTGCGAGGGATCGCCACAGAACCACCGTTCTATGAAAGGACATTCATCCAGCTTTTGCCGGATGGTAGTCGTATTCTGCCAGCGCTGTTTTCTTTCGGCTTCACTTTCACCTCCCCAGCTCTTGGGGGTAGGAATCAGATTGGCATAAAGTATGCCTTCTGTCTTGAATCCCGGAGGGGTGTTTTGCAGGAAACGGAGGTGGCTGCTGAAGTACAGAGAGAGGACTATCAGCAAAAGAGTGATGCTATACTGGATAAACAGGAAAACCGTACGTGTAGCGACAGAATGCCGTGAACTTCCGATGGAACGTATGGACACGATGGGTGGCAGATAATTGTATTTGATAAAAGGATATACAGTAGTGAGTAGTGGCAAAAGCACCAGCACACCGAGCGACAGTTGCCAGTCGAAAGCCGTATAAGGTACATCGCTGCCCAGCAACCTGCTGGCATATCCCGAAAATATTTCGATAAAGAACCAGGCCAGCAGCAGCGAGATGACGATCATCAACATATTTTCCGTCCATAACTGGAGGAAGAGTGCATGTCCACGGATGCCGAATACTTTCTTGATACCATACTCCTTGGAACGTTTCAGCATAAAAACCAGATAGATGTTGACGAAGTTTAGTATGCCTGCCAGCAATAATAACAGGCATACTCCCATAAGTACCAGAATGTGCGAACGACTGCTGTAATGCCACATATTCGGTTGATCGGCCATGGCAGCCAATCCCTTATTCCAGTAGAGTTGACTGACAGGAATAAAGTCGTAACTCACCATATATCCCCATTCTGTTTGTCGCTTCACATGGCTGATAGCATTAATGGCATCTACATCTACTCCGGGCATAAAACGCAGGATTTCTATATACATTTTGCTCCACTCTCTTCTGGTTTTCAGATCCAGATTTATCAGTATATCAAATGTTAGCGAAGATTTGCATGCCGGTTCTTCCAATATACCACAGATCGTCAACAGCTTGCCTCCGGAGTATCCCATCGTTTGTCCTATAGGATTCTTATCTCCGAACACACGTTTGGCAAACTGACGGGTAATGAGTACTTCTTCAGGCGCTTCTATGTGTTTACCTTTCAATGGGTAGTGAAAGAAGTGCAAGAATGCTGTGTCTGCTACCAATGCTTGGACGGTATAAGGTTTCTCATCGATGGTTACATTGTCATTGTCCAGTGTGATGAAGTAACTTCTCTTTTCTATGGCTTCGGGAGCGTAGTAAACCGTATCTGCACCACTGTCTTTATTCACACTGCCAGGGAATACATTGCCATCAATTTCCCGTAGCGGGATAAAAGTCCTTTCAGCATGGGTGCAGTGCGTGTTCACTTGCAACTCACGATGAATGTAGCGTACTAATATGATGGTACATGCCAGGCTGAGTGCCAGACCAATGACATTAATGATTGTATATGACTTGGAGCGTATCAGGAAGCGCCAGGCGTATTTGAGTGTTTTCATATTTCAGTCTTTATTATATTAATCTCTTTCTGTTATTTTGCTATTCTCTGATGATGCTGTATTTGTTCCTTATTTTAATATCAGTTCTTCCGCTTCGCCAAAGTTATCATATCCCGTCGTAATAACCCAATCTCCCGGCTGCAAACCGTCTGTAATCTCGTATTGTTGGGGGTTCTGGCGTCCGATACTGAGAGGGACACGAATTGCTTTCGTTTTGGATGCGTTTAGTTTGTAAATCCATTGACCACCGGTAGCCTGATAGAAATTACCGCGTGGGATAACGATGGCCTGTTCGGGTTGTCCCAACTCTATCTGTACACGAAAGCTCTTTCCTACACGTACATTGTCGGGCATCTCTCCGGTAAATACTAAGTCGACATCGAAAGTGCGGTCTTTTACTTCGGGAACTACCTTTGTAATACGGAGTGGATATTTACGCCCCTGATAATTAATTGTGGCGGGAAGCCCTGTAGTGATACGGTCTATGTAGTATTCACTGAGTGAAGTGTGTATTTTATATTGGTCTAGTACCTTGATTTCGGCAATACCTTGGTTGGATGATACTTGCTGCCCCGGAGTTACTTTCACGAAGCTGAGTTGTCCGGCTACGGGAGCCTTAATAACTAAATTATCCAGTCGTTCGCAAGCGCGTTCATACTTTTTACGTTCACGTTCCCGATCATTATGAATCAGGTCTTTGCGGATAATGGCAACAACAGAATCCTGACGCAAACTCTCGCGTTGTAACTTTGCTTTCTTTACATTATAATTATACTCATCTTCGGCAACTTCCAGTTGAGCTTTACTTTTTATCCCCATTTTATATTCTTCTTTATCAAGATTGAAACTTTTTTGAAGACGGGCCAACTCATAGTTGGTTTGCAAAGTTTGTTGCTGGAGGGTCAGGCTCTTCTGTTCCATCTCAATTTCTTTTTCACGGAAAGAAATCAATTGCTTCTCCAAATCATCACGTTGTTCTTCAATGCTGTGTATCAGATCGGGGTTTTCGAGTAAAAGGATTGTATCTCCCTTCTGAAGCAAACTTCCCTCCTCGCCTACTATACGGTCTACACTTCCTGATTCACGGGCATTAACGATAATGGTAAGAATGGGTTGTATAAGTCCTTCCACGTCTACATATTCCATGAATTTATCATTTTTGACTTCGGCAATCTGCACATTCTCTTGGTCGATGCGAAGCTTGCTGGGACCGGCAGAAAGGATGATAACGTAAATAATGAAAGCAAGGAATAGAATTCCTCCTGCTAGGTAATAGCGGTAGCGGATGTACCAAGGCTTCTTTTCGAGTTTAATATCCATAATATCTTTATTGTTTTACAATTTATAGTCAAGTTTATAATATGTCCCTTTATTTTTTTATCATCTTGTCCATCACTTCCTCTATTCTTTCTGTTTCTGTCAGCGGTGCATCTACTTCAAAATCATAAAGTGTGATACTGCGGAGGGTGTAGTATAAACTCCAGTAGTTATATAGTGCAGTGATGTAATTTCGTCGGGCGGCATCTTTTTCACTGATGGAAGCATTGAGGTCGAGTACGGTAGACTTTCCCAGGATATAAAGTCGTCGGGCTACATCTGCACGTCGTTGAGCCGTCTCATCGGTGCGGGCGGCAATATGTACGCGCTGGGATTGTAAATTGAATTGTTTCACCAGTTTGCGGACATTCAGTTCAAAGTCTGTCTTATCCTGCTCTACTTGAGTATAAGTTAAGTCACGATTAGAACGGGCTACCCGGACCTGTCCTTTGCCACGTCCCCAATCCAATATAGGCAGACTAATGCCGAGGGTGACATATTGTTGGTCCAAGGGATTGTGATAAGCGTCTTTCAGTTTATTGCCGGTCTGAGTCAGTCCGAAACGCAAGTAAAGATCGGCTTTCAGTCCGGCATTGGCACGGGCACTGGCTACCCGGCTTTCGCTTTCCAGCTTGCGTCGCTGCATGTCCAGTATATCCGGGCTGTTTTGACGTGCTGTGATTAAAGCTGTGCTTAGGTCTATGTGAAGATTGGGAACATGATCGCTGACATCTACTTTGATCAGTATATCCTCCTGGATACCGAGATACGAACGGAGTTCTTGCATGCAATTTTCTACTTCGATATGGGCATTCATACGATTTGTCTCTTCGGTCAGCTTATTAAGTTCCAATTGTAGCATCTCGTTTTCGGTAATGGTACCTATATTATAGCGCCCTTGTGCATATGTATATAAGGTGTCTGCATTGGCATAGTTGGTAGAAGCTATTTCGTAGTTGCTTTGTGCAGTGGCAAGGGCAAAGAATTTCTGCGTAGCATTGGCAGCAACGAGCTCTAGGGTTTCCACATAAGTTTTCTTGGCTTCCTGGTAACGCAATGGTTCGATACGACGATTCCATTTCAGACTATTATATCCAAAAAGAGACTGACTATAGCCGACATTTATGGGTGATGTCTGCCAGGAGGTAGAGTTGTCACTAAATAAATCAAGCCGCTGGGCAGAAGTTTCCACGAACAGTGTACCACCTGTCCAAGGAATATTCTGTGTCAGGCTTAAGGTGAGGTCGGTACTTAATAAGTTTTGTTCCACAAATTTCACGCTACCATCGCTCATTGTAATTTTGTTGATGGCACGATTCAGATACGGATCGGAAGTTAATTTCAAGGCGGGCAGATAGTTGGCCCGATAATATTTGTAGTTCCAGTAGGCGGAACGAAAACTGTGTTGGGCTGTTTGCGCATCGGGTGATTGTCGGCGGGCACGCTCTATGGTCTGACCTAATGTCAGCTCCATAGTGTGTTCCTGCGCATCAATAGTTATAAGAGTTCCGCAAGCTATTAATAATAAAAGTATTTTTTTGTACATAGTATGTTCCTTTTGGTAGAAGAGATTCAAATCTTATGCCAAAGATGTAATGCTTTGTATTACAATGTTATACTTCTGTATGATGTAAATTGAGCGTGTGCCATACCGCACAAAAATAGTGCGCATACGCACACACAACACATCGATATATTGTTTATCTTTGCACATCGGATATATTCATATTGCAGAAAAGACTATCGGATAATAATAGCTTCGTATGGAACAATTAGGAAAAATATTAATAGTAGATGATAATGAGGATGTACTTTTTGCCCTCAACCTTCTGTTGGAACCTTATGCGGAAAAAATAAAAGTAGCAGTAACCCCCGATCGTATCGAATATTTCATGACGACATTCCAGCCGGACATTATCCTGCTGGATATGAACTTCAGTCGCGACGCCATCAGTGGGCAGGAAGGCTTTGAGAGTCTGGAACAAATCTTGCGTATTGATCCTCAGGCGGTCGTTATTTTTATGACAGCATATGCAGATACAGATAAAGCGGTACGGGCCATTAAAGCGGGTGCTACCGATTTCATCCCGAAACCGTGGGAAAAAGAAAAACTACTTGCTACACTCTCATCCGGTATTAAGTTACGCCGTTCCCGCTGTGAAGTTAATCTGCTAAAAGAACAAGTGGAAGTACTTAGCGGTGCGGGAAGTAGTGTGGAAGAATCTATTATTGGTGAATCTGCCGCGATGCAGGAAGTGTTTGCCACGATAGAGAAGCTGCGTGATACAGATGCTAACATTCTTGTACTTGGTGAAAATGGAACAGGAAAAGATGTGATAGCCCGTTTGTTATACCGTTGTTCGCCACGTTACGGACGGCCATTCGTTACAATTGATCTCGGCAGTATCCCGGAACAATTGTTTGAGAGTGAATTATTTGGCTATGAAAAAGGAGCATTTACTGATGCCCGGAAACCGAAAGCCGGACGGATGGAGGTGGCAACGGGAGGTACATTGTTTTTGGATGAAATAGGAAATCTGTCACTGCCTATGCAAGCAAAACTGCTGACTGCTATTGAAAAACGACAGATCAGTCGTTTGGGTAGTACACAATCTGTATCCATCGACGTACGCTTGATTTGTGCTACAAATGCGGACATCCGCCATCTGGTGGAAGAAGGGAATTTCCGGCAGGATTTACTTTATCGTATCAATACGATTGAACTACATATTCCTCCTTTGAGGGAACGGGGAAATGATATTATTCTTCTGGCAGATTATTTCTTGCAGCGTTATGCCCGGAAATATCAAAAGGAAATGCGGGGTTTGACACGTGAAGCAAAAGCTAAATTGCTGCGTTATTCCTGGCCGGGAAATGTGCGTGAGTTACAGCATACGATGGAGCGTGCGGTGATTTTGGGTGACGGTTCATTGCTTCGCCCCGATAATTTCTTGTTCCAGGCTTCCTCCCCCCGTCTTAAAAAAGAAGAAGAAATACTTAATCTGGAACAATTGGAACGGCAAGCTGTAGAAAAGGCAATGCGGTTGAGCGAGGGGAATATGACACGTGCTGCGGAATATTTGGGAATTACGCGCTTTGCATTGTATAGGAAGATTGAGAAACTGGGATTATAAATTAAGAAGTAATATGAAGCAGTATTCCTTGGTTGTTATCTTGCATATCTGTCTGCTGGCAATACTTTCTGTTGGTGTTTATGTGTTATATTGTGCTGATTTATGGTTTAGCATGCTTATAACATTCCTGTTTCTTCTGGGGACAGGAATACACCTTCATTATATACAGATGAAGCAATTGCAGATGATGCGTCGTCTGACGGACAGTTTGCGTTATAATGACATGACACAGGCTTTCCGTCCACCTTATAAAAATAAACTAATGACAGAAATGGCTGTAGAGCTATCTGAAACCTTGCAGGCATTTCGTGCTCGCCTGTTGGAAGAAGAAATAAAACATCAGTATTACGAAAGTCTGCTGAACAAGGTAGATACTGCTGTATTAGTGACTGATATGTCCGGACGTATTGAGTGGCTGAATCGTGCTGCTACTGCCCAGTTAGGGCAAGATCCGCAATTGCCGGCCGAGCTTTTGAGCCTTCCTTCCGGTGAAACGCAGGTCATACGTATTCATCGAAATGGAACCACTTTAGAAATGGCAGTAGCTACCACTCTTTTTGTAGCCCGTGGCATGGAGAGGCGCCTTATCAGTTTGAAGAATATTCATTCTGTACTGGAACGGAATGAAATGGAAGCCTGGCAAAAGCTGATACGTGTACTCACTCATGAAATCATGAATTCCATTACTCCTATCATTTCCCTCTCTGAAACACTTAGTGAGCGTGGTGTACCCGTTACATTAAAAGATGCAGCGGGCGAGAAAGAATATGCTGTAATGCTACAAGCTATGCAAACCATTCATCGACGTAGTAAGGGACTATTAGGTTTTGTAGAAAACTATCGTCGTCTTACCCGTCTCCCCGCTCCTGTTTGTGCCAGCGTGCCGGTTCGGGAACTATTCACCGATTTACAGAAACTTTTTCCTGATGCAACTATTCATTTCGAGCTTCCACCTTTGGAGAAAACACTGGATGTGGATCGTGCTCAGATAGAACAAGTGCTTATTAATCTGTTGAAAAATGCTCGTGAAGCATCTGCCCGTCGCGAAACGCCCAAGATTGAGGTTAAAGCTGTTTTTGCGCCTAAAGTGACTTCTTCTCTTACTGCATGGCGTTGTACTATTACTGTTCGGGATAATGGTGAAGGTATCTTACCTGAAGTACAGGATAAAATATTTGTTCCATTCTTCACAACAAAAACTGCCGGTTCGGGTATCGGACTCAGTCTTTGCAAACAGATTATGAATCAGCATGGAGGAAATATTACCGTTTATTCGGAACCGGGAAAAGGAAGTTGTTTTACTTTACAATTCTGTTAGATAAATACTGCAGCAGCAAAAGGTTGTTCTGTGTCTATTAAAAAATATAAATATTATATAATCATAAAAATTCTGTGCCGATATTTTATTGCTTTTAACAGCTACTAATTTTTCCATTATTTATTTTTGCAGCCACATAAATCGATAACTCATATTTAATTAACCATAAAATTCTATATGATTATGCGAACTAATTATTTGCTGCTATTAACTATTTTGTTGGGTTTAATACCCGTGAATTACACACACGCCTCTGACTCAATTCCAAGCGTGTTTCTTTATTCTCCTTATACAAAGATTTCTGTTTCTCCGGGAACGAGTATTGATTACAAAATTGATTTAATCAATAATTCGGATATTCCGGTCAATGTAGATCTGTCTGTTACAGGATTACCAGCAAGTTGGAAACGTGAATTGAAATCCGGTGGTTGGAATATTAACAAATTAGCTGTCCTGCCTAGTGAAAAGAAAGACTTTAACTTGAAATTGGAAGTTCCATTAAAAATAAACAAGGGTAGCTACAATTTTGTTGTAACTGCTGGAGGCTGTCAACTTCCTTTGACTGTCACCGTAGCTCAGCAAGGCACTTATCAGACTGAATTTACCACTGATCAACCCAATATGCAGGGCAACTCAAAATCGACATTTACTTTTAATGCCGTACTGAAGAATCAGACGGCTGATCAGCAGTTATATGCATTGATGTCTAATGCGCCCAGAGGATGGAATGTAATTTTTAAACCTAATTATAAGCAGGCAACTTCCGCACAAGTAGAAGCGAATGCCAGCCAGAATGTGTCGATAGACGTCACTCCGCCGGCTAATGTTGAAGCTGGGAATTATAAGATTTCAGTACGTGCAGTAGCCGGTAATACTTCTGCTGATCTGGATCTGGAAGTGGTGGTTACCGGTACATATCAAATGGAACTGACTACTCCACGGGGATTGTTGAGTACTGAAATAACTGCCGGAGATGTGAAGCGTCTGGAATTAGTTGTCAGAAACACAGGTTCCTCTTTATTAAAGGATATTCAACTCTCATCCGGTAAGCCAAAAGATTGGGAAGTATCTTTTGAACCTGCCAAAATAGAAATATTAAAAGCCGGAGAAACATCTACTGTTACGGCTATAATGAAAGCTTCGAAAAAAGCTTTGCCAGGCGACTATGTAGCAACAATGGAAGCCAGAACTCCCGAAGTAAATGCAACTGCACAATTCAGAATTGCAGTAAAAACACCAATGCTTTGGGGTTGGGTAGGAATATTAGTCATCGTTGTAGCTGTGGGAGGTGTCTATTACCTATTCCGAAAATATGGAAGGAGGTAATTATGGGCGAACAAGTGATTGTACTTACCGATTTAACCAAAAAATACGGTAATTTCACTGCTGTAGACCATATTAGCCTGTCAATCTGCAAAGGAGAGATTTTCGGATTATTGGGTCCGAATGGTGCGGGAAAATCCACAACTATCCTGATGATGCTGGGGTTGACAGAACCAACTTCCGGTAAAGTGGAAATTTGTGGAATAGACTCCACTACAAATCCTATTGAAGTCAAGAGGAAAATTGGTTATCTTCCTGAAGATTTAGGCTTTTACGATGATATGACCGGGTTGGAAAACCTCATCTATACAGCACTTCTGAACGGCTTTTCAAGGAAAGAGGCTGAAGAGAAAGCAAAGGAACTTATGCGTCGGGTTGGACTTGCCGAACAGGTGAATAAAAAGACCGGAAAGTATTCTCGCGGTATGAGGCAACGTTTGGGTTTAGCGGATGTATTGATAAAGAATCCGGAAATCATTATTTTGGACGAGCCGACATCCGGTATCGATCCTGCCGGAATTCAGGAATTTATAGAATTGATTCGTAATTTGAGTAGGGTTCATTCCTTCACCGTGTTATTTTCCTCACATAATCTGGATCAGGTACAGAAAGCTTGTGATCGTGTGGGCTTATTTAATCACGGAGAATTACTGGCACAGCTTGATCTTAGAGAAATGGAAGGTAAACAAGTAGAACTTATTGATATCTACAATAATTATATAAAGGAAGGAGGTGAGAAGTATGAACGGAATTGAGCAGCCTTTCTGGGTTATTGTGAATAAAGAAATCCGGGATCATGTGCGTAGTTGGCGCTTTATTATTTTACTTGCCATTATCACGCTCACTTGCTTGGGAGCCTTGTATACATCACTCACCAGTATGCATGAGGCTGTCAAATCAGGTGATGTGGAAGATACTTTTTTCTTCTTGAAATTGTTTACCGTATCCGATGGCACATTGCCTTCTTTTGTTTTGTTCATCAACTTTTTAGGGCCGCTGTTAGGTATTGCCTTAGGATTTGATGCCATGAATTCGGAACTGAACAAAGGGACATTATGCCGTATATTATCACAGCCGATACACCGTGATTGTATAATCAATGCCAAATTTGTTGCTGCACTGATTGTGATTACAATTATGCTGTTTGTATTAGGTTTTTTGGTAATGGGAGCCGGGCTGATAGCCATCGGTATTCCACCTACACCGGAAGAATTTGCCCGTATCATTTCCTTTTTGATCCTAAGTGTTTTCTATGTAGGTCTTTGGTTGAATATGGCGATACTGTTCTCGCTCTGCTTCCGGCAGACGGCTACTTCAGCTTTGGCTTCTCTGGCGATATGGTTGTTTTTCAGTGTATTTTATACGATGATTGTCAATTGGGTTGCTAAGATGTTCATGCCTTCTGATATGATGCCGCCTTATTATGTTGTCGGTTATCAAAAAATAGTTTGGGGCATAATGTCATTGAATCCGTGCGAATTATTCAATCAGGCAACTTCTGTATTGCTGATGCCATCACTTCGAAGCTTGGGACCGTTAATGATGGAGCAGGTTCAAGGGGCAATACCCAGCCCTCTCCCATTGGGACAGAGTTTGCTGGTTATATGGCCACAGCTAACAGGATTGATTGCAGTTACAATTCTCTGTTTTGCACTCTCTTATATCATATTTATGCGTAGAGAAATACGTTCAAGGTAAATTGATTGGTTAGGTTAGGAAGAAATCCCTGACGATATTTAATACTTTAAAGTCGTCAGGGATTTATATATTGCAGTTTGTATTATTTCTGCCTTACATACTCCAGAGTATATCCATAATTGGAACTTAACACTAACGAATCCGGCGTTAGCTTGTCAATCTTCAGTGTATCCACACCTTCAATCTCTATTCCATTACCGATACTTTTTACTGTCAGATAAAGCTGGTCACCTTGTTGTTCCCATTCTTTGTATATCAAAGTGTGCATATTAATGGAAGATGCTTCTCCATTCTCTTCCAGTTTGATTCCTTGCACTTCTCCAGGTTGCCCGTTAATGGGCATTATCCATGATCCTACTACGGTAGCGGGAGCTTTAGAACCACCACAGGCAGCAAATACAACTGCCATGACCGCCATGCTAATGATTTGTTTTTTCATGATGTCTTTTTATTATAGTGTAACGTTGAAACCTACCAATTGTTTTCAGGGGATAAAGTTAATTGAAAAATATCGTTCCGGAGCTATTATTCTATATTTAAGTTTCGCAGGCTAACGTTCTTTTCCCTAAGCTTGATTGGCCAAAGCATATCAGGATTTACGCAATCAGTCCAATATGGCAATAAGATGGTGAAATACGATATTTCTCTTCAATACGTTTGTATTTCCCCATTATCAGCAATAAGGTTTTCTGTCAAAAAGGCCCTTCTGGAAGAATAAAACCTTAGTTTATCATTATCATATCATCTATTGGTATGCTACAGATGGTCTATTCAGCGCTATTGCATGATTTGTTTTAACCAAACAGACCATCTATTTGATCCAAACGGATGATGTAATTTGGAAAATGGCTACACCCTTTGCCTCATAGGGCTACACCTTCATCACTAAAGGGTGATACTATCACGGAAAAAGGGTGTAGCCCCTCCGAAAAGCAGGTGATATTTTTCTGTTTTGAAGAAGATAAGCAACGAAATCTAATAATCACTTTTTAGGAAATATATCAAATACGCAATCAAATAAGAATGAAATACAAAGAACTCACTTTCCAAAATACACTTTCCCTCATTATTATAAATCATACGGCATTTACCAAACAGGAAATCCTTGCGTCTTTTCGCACTACGCCAACTATTGATACGAAAGGATGAAACGTAGGATATCACGATTTACATTTTGTCATTTTGCTTAAGTTCCGCAAGTGTAGTGAATGATCTTGAATTATTTTATGTTTTTATGGGGAGTTGGTACGGAGTAAATACGAAGTTGGCTCTGTCTAAATGGGTATTTATGACCTCATCTGATTTTTTTTTGTAAAAAGAGTCGATTTGTTTTGTTTATTACAAAATAGTTTCTACCTTTGCACTCGCTTTTAAGAAATAAAGTATTCGGGGTGTAGCGCAGTCCGGTTAGCGCACCTGCTTTGGGAGCAGGGGGTCGTGGGTTCGAATCCCGCTACCCCGACTAAAGTCTAAAAGACTGAAAACTAATTAATTAAGACGACGTAGAGCTGATGCAATTTGCATCGGCTCTACGTCATTTATAGCAAAAATTGTGTTATTTGACATTCTTTCTATGCTAATAAAGGAGATTTTCTTATAACTATCTTATAACTGATTTTAAACTCAAGTAATGAGAAGGTCCTTGAAAAAACATAAGTTCATCGAAGAAATGGTAATTAATTATATAACTAAAATCTAATATTATGAAATGCTATTGTAGTCAACACTCCCCTAAAGAGGATAATAAATGTTCGAAAACGTTGAGTTTCTCGGATTATAATTCAAACATTATGTTTAAAGACAATCGAATTAGTCATAAAATGCAAAAGGCCAATATAAATAGTATCTGCCAAAGAACTACTGCTATAGATCCTCTTTGCACCCAATTTAAAGAAAATCATATCATAGAAAAGAGCAAGACCCCTAATATATGGGAGTTTACAGCTTGTGCAATAGATAAAGGAGCTCCAAACACTTTGAATTATATTCCAAATAAAGAATCGGTAGTTTATGTAAGGAATATGATAAATGAAGAAATAGTTACTAAAGTACAAGCCGATAAAGAAAAAATACCATACTCGCCAATAAGCATTCATGAAGTAAATCGTGTAAAGGTGCTTTCTAGAGATGATAATCAATTATTTAAAGATGTAAAGTATGCGCCGGGGCTTTCCAGAGATGAATATCCGTATGCATCTACAATTGAAGGTGGAAGTGATGGATACTGGGCGTATGTCCCTGTGCATGAACAATCAGTTCAAGGTGGTAAACTACAAGGATTATATAAGAGGCTACTAAGCAGTGGATCCTCAGAGTTTGATGTTGTTCTAGCATAAAACTCTTCAATATAGAAAGGACAGATAGAATCAACTAATTAAGAAGCAATGAAAGGTGAGCGACAACATACAGACTTTAATGAATATGATGACACCCCGGTAACATGTCCGAGATGTGGTTCTACTCAGATACACGCTGAAAAGATTGCTTATGGTCAATTTCTCAGTAATAAGATATTGATTAGCTGTTTAAAATGCGGTCATCAATTCAGATTAAAGAAACAGCCGATACCTGATAGATTAAGCCTGCATCCTCTTGAAAGGACTAAAGATCTTTATGTGACGTGTCCCAATTGTGGAAAGCTTTCTGGTACGGCGTGTTATGCATGTCCAAAATGTGGCCGTAAGTTTTTGCAAGAAGACTTTGACAAGGCAAGAAAGATAAAAGGAACAGGTTGTTTTACTGTCATAGTGATTGGGGGGCTGGTTGTTTCCTTGTTATTTATGTAATATAAAATATAATCGCATGGAAGAAAACGCTCTTTTATCACATGAATTAGAGAGGTTAAAACAGCCTGTCAGAAGTGCTAAAAAAGAGTCGTTATTATAACTATCTTATAAAAAGAATAAGCTGCTGATTTTTTAGTAGCTTATTTTTGTATATAGAGACATCCAACAAAATAACTGCCTATAACTGATTTTTGAGATAAAGGTATGATAGCATCAAATTACATTTTTAAATAAAAATCTTTTGTCAGTGCAATATATTCCGGTGTAAATTGATGGTGTTCCACTTCAATACATAAAGTCTCTTCTATGCACTCATGTTCTTCGTGGCTGAATGAAATAAGTACTCTTCGGCTTGGTTTATCCGGTTTGGTGAAGACATGAAGACAACGCGAAGGGTACAACTTGTATTTCCAGGCTGTGTCAATTACTAACTTTTCTGCTTCGGTAGGAATGATAACACATACCCTCCCCTGCTTTTCAAGGAGATGTGCCGAGCGTCGAAAAAGTAACTCATAATTTAGTTCACAGGTATGACGTGCCATATTGCGTTGCTTGTCAGGGCAGTTCAATGCATTAACAAAATATGGTGGATTAGAAACTATCAGATTATATTTACTTTCAGTCCGAAATAGACTGAAATCGTTACAGATAACTTGTATTCGTTTTGTCCACGGAGAACGGGCTATATTCATCTTAGCCTGAGCTGCCGCAGCTTCATCTATTTCTATAGCCGTGATTTGCGACAATGAATATCGCTGTGCTAACATTATCGCTATCAATCCAGTGCCAGTTCCTATGTCGAGGATTTTTTGCGAGTTTTCTGTCTCTGCCCAGGCGCCTAGCAGCACTCCGTCTGTACCTACTTTCATGGCACATTTATCGTGCCATATAGTAAATTGTTTAAACTGAAAATAAGGATTTGACATAGATTGTAGTTGTTAATAGAGAGCAAAAATAGACAAAGTCGGGAATATTACGACAAATTTGGCACCGTTTTTGTCTTTTTATAGAAAAGGTGCTTTATATTAATGAAGAATAGATTAACTTTGCAGGCGCTTTATAAGCCCTGTCAGTATGACATAAACTTAAAAAGAACGAAATGAAGAAAAGACTTTACCTAAAAGATACGGAAGCAAGAGAAGAAGGAAACACTTTTTCAGTGATTGCTGATTTTGAGGGGAATGAAGAACAGTTGATGGATATTGAAGTGAATGAGATACTTCCGATATTACCTTTACGGAATATGGTTTTATTTCCAGGTGTATTTATGCCGGTATCTGTCGGGAGAAAGACTTCCATGAAATTAGTGCGTGAAGCTGAAAAAAAAGGTGCATATATCGGAGTGGTTTGCCAGAAGGTAGCAGAAACGGAGATGCCTTCGTTGGAAGATTTGCATACTATTGGTACGGTAGGTAAGATTATCCGTATCTTGGAAATGCCTGATCAGACTACCACTATTATTCTGCAAGGCGTCAAACGTATGGAATTGGAAGAAATTGTAGATACAACTCCTTATTTGAAAGGGCGCGTAAAAGCATTGGGAGAAGATATTCCTGACAAAAATGATAAGGAATTCCATGCATTGGTGGAAGCTTGCAAGGATCTGACTATAAGATATATCAAATCATCTGATATGTTTCCGCAGGATTCTGCATTTGCCATCAAGAATATTACGAATCCTATGTTCCTGGTGGATTTTATCTGCACGAACCTTCCGCTGAAAAAAGATGAGAAGATTGAATTGCTGCGTATTGATGCATTGCGTGCACGTACTTATCGTTTGTTGGAGATACTGAATCGGGAAGTGCAACTTGCCGAAATCAAGGAGTCCATACAGATGCGTGCACGGGAGGATATTGACCAGCAACAACGTGAATATTTCCTGCAACAGCAGATTAAGACCATTCAAGATGAATTGGGTGGTGGTGGCCAGGAACAGGAAATAGAAGAATTACGCCGTAAAGCAATCGCTACTAAGTGGAGTGCGGAAGTAAGAGACACTTTCATGAAAGAGGTGGATAAACTGGAACGTACACATCCACAATCTCCTGATTATAGTGTGCAACTCAATTATCTGCAAACAATGCTAAGTTTGCCGTGGGGAATATACACTACAGATAATCTGAACTTAGTCAATGCTGAGAAGACTCTGAATAAAGATCATTATGGCTTGGAGAAGGTGAAAGAACGTATTTTGGAGCACTTGGCTGTATTGAAGTTGAAAGGTGATATGAAGTCACCTATTATCTGTTTGTATGGCCCTCCGGGAGTAGGTAAAACCTCTTTGGGGCGTTCTATCGCTGCTGCCCTCAAACGGAAATATATCCGTATGTCATTGGGTGGCGTGCATGATGAAGCAGAGATACGTGGACATCGTAAGACGTACATCGGTGCTATGCCGGGACGTATTATCAAAAGTCTGATCAAGGCTGGCTCATCCAATCCGGTGTTTATCCTGGATGAAATAGATAAGGTGAGTTCAGATCGTCAGGGAGATCCTTCTTCTGCTTTGCTTGAGGTGCTTGATCCGGAACAGAATACAACATTCCATGATAATTTCCTGGATGTAGATTACGATTTATCTAAAGTAATGTTCATTGCTACTGCAAATAATCTGAATACTATCCCTGGACCGTTGCTCGATCGTATGGAGTTGATTGAGGTAAGTGGTTATATCACTGAAGAGAAGATTGAAATAGCCCGTCGCCATCTGGTTCCGAAAGAACTGGAAGCCAACGGTATGAAGAAGAATGATATCAAAATACCAAAGAATACGCTGGAGGCTATTATCGAGTCGTATACCCGTGAAAGTGGTGTACGCGAATTAGAGAAGAAGATAGGTAAAATACTTCGTAAATCGGCACGCCAGTATGCTACGGATGGCTACTTTGCCAAACAGGAAATCAAACCGGGAGATTTGTATGAGTTCCTCGGAGCACCTGAGTATACCCGTGATAAATATCAGGGCAATGAATATGCTGGTGTAGTGACCGGGTTAGCATGGACCGCCGTGGGGGGAGAAATCCTGTTTGTAGAAACCAGTTTGAGCCGCGGAAAAGGTGGACGTCTGACGTTGACCGGAAATCTGGGTGATGTCATGAAAGAGTCTGCAATGCTGGCTTTGGAATATATCAAGGCACACGCTTCTTTGCTGAATCTGGATGAAGATATTTTTGATAATTGGAATATCCACGTACATGTGCCGGAAGGTGCGATTCCTAAGGACGGCCCCTCGGCAGGTATCACCATGGCTACTTCTCTTGCCTCTGCCCTCACCCAGCGTAAAGTGAAGGCAAATCTTGCTATGACAGGAGAAATAACACTTCGTGGTAAGGTACTTCCCGTGGGTGGTATTAAGGAGAAGATTCTGGCTGCGAAACGTGCCGGCATCAAGAATATTATTCTAAGTGAAGAGAACCGTAAGAATATTGACGAGATACAGGAAATATACCTCAAAGGGTTGACTTTCCATTACGTGAAAGATGTGAAAGAGGTGTTTGCCATTGCGCTGACCAATGAGAAGGTTGCCGATGCCATCGACTTGTCCGTAAAGAAAGAAAAGAAAGCAGAATGACATTCGACTTACAATATACAGACAGTAAAAGTAATGCGCGTGCAGGATTGATAACTACCGATCACGGGCAGATAGAAACTCCTATCTTTATGCCGGTAGGTACCGTAGGAACGGTGAAAGGTGTGCATGTAACCGAACTGAAAGAAGATATTAAGGCGCAAATCATATTAGGGAATACCTATCATCTATATCTGCGTCCGGGATTGGACGTATTGGAAAAAGCCGGAGGACTGCATAAGTTCAACGGCTTTGACCGTCCTATGCTGACAGATAGTGGCGGATTTCAGGTGTTCTCATTATCAGGTATCCGTAAACTACGTGAGGAGGGTGCAGAATTCCGTTCACATATCGACGGTAGTAAACATATCTTCACTCCAGAAAAGGTAATGGATATCGAACGTACGATTGGTGCAGATATCATGATGGCGTTTGACGAATGTCCTCCGGGAGATTCGGATTATGCGTATGCCAAAAAGTCATTAGGACTAACACATCGTTGGTTGGACCGTTGCATTCAGCGTTTCAATGAAACGGAACCGAAGTATGGATACCAGCAGTCTCTCTTTCCTATTGTTCAAGGATGTGTATATCCTGATCTTCGTAAGCAGTCGGCAGAATTCATAGCGTCGAAGGGTGCGGATGGCAATGCCATCGGTGGTCTGGCAGTAGGTGAACCTGTGGATAAAATGTATGAGATGATTGAGTTGGTGAATGAAATTTTACCGAAAGATAAGCCACGGTATCTGATGGGTGTAGGTACACCGGTCAATATTTTGGAAGGTATCGAGCGCGGTGTAGACATGTTCGATTGTGTAATGCCAACCCGAAACGGACGCAATGGCATGTTGTTCACCAAAGATGGTATCATCAATATGCGCAATAAGAAATGGGAAACAGACTTCTCACCCATTGAAGCAGATGGAGCTTCTGCGGTGGATACCTTATATAGTAAGGCGTATCTGCGTCATCTGTTCCATGCACAGGAGTTACTGGCTATGCAAATTGCATCTATTCATAATTTAGCATTTTATCTGTGGCTGGTGGGTGAAGCTCGCAAGCACATCATTGCCGGTGATTTCTCCACATGGAAACCGATGATGGTGAAACGCGTATCGACAAGGTTATGAAAAAACTGAACTGGAACATGAAAGGTATAAAGATGCCGGATAACTGGAAATGGTTGAAGCGGCTCGACTTCTACATTATTAAGAAGTTCCTTGGAACTTATGTGTTTGCCATTGCATTGATTATCTCCATTGCAGTGGTATTCGACTTTAATGAGAAGATGGACAGATTTATGTCACACGAAGCTCCCTGGAAAGCCATAATCTTCGATTATTATCTGAATTTCATTCCTTACTTTGCAAACCTGTTCAGTCCGTTGTTTGTGTTTATTGCGGTTATTTTCTTTACCTCAAAACTGGCTGAGAACTCCGAGATTATTGCGATGTTCTCTACCGGAATGAGTTTTAAGAGGATGCTTCGTCCCTACATGGTGTCAGCAGCTATAATTGCAATAGTAACATTCTTTTTGGGCTCTTATATCATACCCCAAGGTAGTGTGACGCGTATTAACTTTGAAGATAAATATTATAAGCAGCGCAAATCGAATACAGCTCGTAACATTCAGTTGGAAGTAGATTCGGGCGTCATTGCTTATATTGAACGCTTCGAAGATTATAGCAAGACGGGATATCGTTTTTCACTGGATAAATTTAAAGACAAGCAGTTGGTTTCTCATCTTACGGCACGATCTATCACTTATGATACAGCCTCCGTCCATAAATGGATTATAAAGGATTACATGATACGTGAAATGGATGGTATGAAAGAGAATATTGTTAAGGGAGACCGTATTGATAGTACTCTTTTTATGGAACCTGCCGATTTTCTTATTATGAAAAATCAACAGGAAATGATGACCAGTCCACAATTAAGCGAATATATTAGCCGGCAGCGGCAGCGCGGCTTTGCCAATATCAAAGAGTTCGAAATTGAATATCACAAACGCATTGCCATGTCGTTTGCATCATTTATCCTCACATTGATAGGTGTTTCTCTTTCTTCGAAAAAGACTAAAGGGGGAATGGGATTACACTTGGGGATAGGTTTGGCATTGAGCTTTTCATATATTTTGTTCCAAACGATTGCTTCCACTTTTGCAGTGAATGGTAATGTACCTCCGGTAATTGCTGTATGGATACCGAATATACTCTATGCGTTCATTGCATTTTATCTGTATCAGAAAGCACCGAAATAGAGTAACAACTCAAATTAATAAAAATAAGAAGCCCCTCCCGCTCCTTGTGTTACCACAAGTGCAGGAGGGGCTTTTTTGTTGTATCCATTTCCTCTTTTGTCTTTGCTTCCTTTGACTTTAACGATGCTTTTTTCATCACATAAGTTTTAGAAGCAACCCCACTTTCGTCTTACAGGTTCTTTAAATCTTTCATGGCGATGTGCAGTGAAAGCTTAATTCAAGTAAGCTGAAAGTTCTGCAGCAGAGATGTTTTTGGCTATAATTACACCATTATCATCCAGTAAATAGTTAGTAAATCCCCGGCCTAAACGGTACTTTTTAAAGATGCCGGACGACTCGCCTTTAGTTTCCACGAAACAGGTGGGCGTAACTATTTGGTCCTTACGAATAGTTTCCTCGAAGATAGATTGATATTCATCGAATGACACGGAAACCATTTCCACATTGTTGTTTGGAGAAGTTGAGTGAAGCGCATTGCTCAAACTTGCGTTTTGCATCCGGGATTGCGCATCATAACTTGCCCAGAAACTGAGTAACACATATTTTCCCTTCATCTTGGAGAGATTTTGAATAGGTTGTTGCTCAGTCGACATAGTTTTGATTTTAAAATCAGGGGCTATGTCACCCACATTTAAACCTCCGGTAGGTTTGTCTTTTTCTACGAAAGAAGTCAAGGAACTAATTAGTAATACAACAAAAATCCATTTTACATGCTTCATGTAAGGCGGTTTTGGTTAATACTGGTTGATTTATAGATGTTTGTCAGACGGTAAAAACAACGTCTTAGCTAACAAATATACAATCAACGTTTACTAAGATTATAGAACCACTCGTTCTAAATCGGCGACAAAGGTATAACTTTATTATTGAAAATCAAGTAAACGGTTGACTTTTTCATGTTATATAACATGTTTTACACCTCTGGATACCTCTCTGCACAAGTACGAAAGAAGAGGCATCCCCTATGTATCGGCATAGACTGAATGAAATACTTGCCTTACCAAATACATATTTCTATGTTAATTGATGTATATAGCAGGAATTTTATCTACTTTTGCACCGTGTTACTCATTAATTTAGATAAACAATTTTATATGCAACCGTTGAGCACAGAACTTATTCTTATCCGCGTTACGGGCGAAGATCGTCCGGGATTAACTGCATCCGTTACAGAAATTTTAGCTAAATACGACGCTACTATTCTTGACATTGGTCAGGCGGACATTCATAATACACTGTCATTGGGTATCTTATGCAAGACAGAGGAACAACATTCAGGATTCATCATGAAAGAACTGCTTTTCAAGGCATCTTCTTTGGGAGTGACGATTCGCTTCTATCCTATTTCGGTGAAAGAATATGAAGACTGGGTTAACATGCAGGGAAAAAATCGCTATATCCTTACTTTACTGGGACGTAAGCTGTCTGCCCGCCAGATCTCCGCAGTCACCCGTATCCTTGCCGAACAAGGGATGAATATTGATGCTATCAAACGTCTGACGGGACGTATCCCGTTGGATGAATGTGATTTACGTACACGTGCGTGTATCGAATTCTCCGTCCGTGGAACTCCGAAGGATCGCATTGCCATGCAAGAGCAACTGATGAAACTGGCGAGCGAACTTGAAATGGACTTCTCTTTTCAACTCGATAATATGTATCGTCGTATGCGCCGTCTGATATGTTTCGATATGGACTCCACACTGATTGAGACGGAAGTAATTGACGAATTGGCCATACGTGCCGGTGTGGGTGATGAAGTAAAAGCCATCACCGAACGGGCCATGCGTGGAGAAATAGATTTTACCGAAAGTTTCCGCGAACGCGTAGCCTTACTGAAAGGGCTGGATGAATCTGTAATGCAGGATATAGCGGAACACCTACCTATAACAGAAGGTGTAGACCGATTGATGTATGTGTTGAAAAAGTACGGCTATAAGATTGCCATTCTTTCCGGTGGTTTCACCTATTTCGGACAATACTTGCAACAAAAATATGGTATTGACTACGTATATGCCAATGAACTGGAAATTGTGGATGGTAAGTTGACCGGACGTTATTTGGGAGATGTTGTAGACGGCAAGCGGAAAGCTGAACTGTTGCGTCTGATTGCGCAGGTAGAAAAAGTGGATATTGCTCAAACTATTGCCGTGGGTGATGGAGCCAATGATCTTCCGATGCTGGGTGTTGCCGGTCTGGGTATCGCTTTCCATGCTAAACCAAAAGTGGTTGCCAATGCCAAACAGTCCATCAATACAATCGGGCTCGATGGAGTGCTCTATTTCTTAGGCTTCAAGGACTCATATATCGATTTGCCGAAATGAGCTGAACTATTCCGCAAATATATTTGTTTCATATAATGACATCTATATTTGCGGAACCTCTTAAATATTAATACTATGAAGAGAATAAGGAACCTTTTTTATCTCTCTTTGTTTTTGACTGCCCCTGGCCTTCAAGCCGTTGCACAAGAAAAACTTCACGTTAGCCTCCCTGACTCTATAACGACTGTTGGATATGCCACAGGCCTTCGCAAGAACCTTTCAGGACTTGTAGAAAGAATTACCGAGAACCAGATGAATAAAGACCAGATAACCAATCCGCTGGATGCTATCCGCGGACGGGTACCGGGTTTGACTATTCTGAAAGGTTCCAACGGACCTGCAGCATTGGATGCTGTCCGCTTGCGTGGTACCACTTCATTGACTACCGGAAATGATCCGTTAATTATTGTAGACGGTGTTTTTGGTGATTTGAGTATGCTTATGTCTATCTATCCGGCGGATATTGAAAGTTTTGTTATCTTGAAAGATGCTTCGGAAACAGCGCAATATGGTTCGCGCGGAGCATCGGGTGTTATTGAAATTACCACTAAAAAAGGTGTTAGTGGGCGTACAAGTGTGAACTATAATGGTAGCTTCGGTATTGCTTCAAGCTATAAAACAGTAAGAATGCTCAATGGAGATGAATTCCGGGCAGTAGCTAAAGAACGTGGCGTTTCTATTCTTGATTTGGGAAACAATACCGATTTCCAGAAGGAAATAGAACAAACAGGGCTGCAACATAATCATCACATAGCCTTCTCCGGTGGAACAAACACCTCCAATTATCGTGTTTCACTTGCTTTGATGAATCGTGAAGGAGTAATTGTCAATGAAAAGTTGCAGAACTTCACATCGAATATGAATATGACGCAGTACGTATTCGATAATTTTCTGAAATGTGATCTCGGAATGTTTGGTTCCATACAGAAAGAGCGTAACCTGGTAAATTTACATAAAGTGTTTTATTCGGCTGCTGCATTTAATCCCACTTTCCCTAATCATAAAAATCCGGAAACCGGAAGTTGGGATGGAAGTGTTCTTGCCAGCCAGCTGTCTCATCCGCTGGCATGGATGGATGTGAATGATAAAGACGCTACTTCGCACATTAGTACACATGCACGGTTGACATTTAATTTGTCTGAAGCATGGAAACTGGCACTGTTTGGTTCCTACACCTATAATGTGATTGAAAATTCACAGTATCTGCCGGTTGCGGTCTGGGCGCAAGGGCAGGCATACAAAGGAACTAAGAAAATGGAATCGTTACTTGGGAACCTGATGTTGTCTTATAAGAAAGAATGGCGGAAGCATTTCTTTGATGTTTTAGGTTTGGCGGAAGTACAAAAAGACCAATATTCGGGATTCTATACCACAGTTACTAATTTCAGCAGTGATGGTCTGGGCTATAACAATCTTCAGGGAGGTGCTCTCCGTCCGTGGGAAGGAACTAATTCTTATTATGAAGATCCTCGCCTGGCCTCCTTCATGGGACGTGTGAACTATACATATGATGATCGTTATATACTGACAGTGAATGCCCGTGGAGATGCCTCTTCCAAGTTTGGCAGTAATCATAAATGGGGGTTCTTTCCGGCTGTATCTGTTGCATGGGTAGTCAGCAAGGAAAAGTTTATGGAGAAACTGCCTTTCATTGACAATCTGAAAGTCCGCGCAGGCTATGGTTTGGCAGGTAACCAAAATGGAATTGATTCGTACACTTCGCTGAATCTTATACGCCCGAACGGAGTTGCTCCGGTAGGTTCATCGCCTGTGGTCACAATGGACCAATTGAAGAATATGAATCCGGACTTAAAATGGGAAGTGAAACAGACCTTCAATGCCGGTATAGAAATGGCTTTGCTGGGTAACCGGTTGTTACTGACTGCCAACTATTATAATTCCAAGACGAAAGATATGCTCTATCTCTATAATGTGAGTGTACCGCCTTTCACTTACAACACTTTGCTGGCAAACATTGGTTCCATGCGTAATTATGGAACAGAGCTATCCATTGGTGTAACTCCATTGAAAACCAAAGATATGGAATTGAATATCAATGCTAACCTGACTTTTCAACAAAACAAATTGCTTTCCCTCGATGGCAACTATCAAGGTGAGCATATTTCAGCAACAGAATACAAGAGCCTTGCCGGATTGGATGGTGCCGGATTTCATGGCGGATATAATCATATCGTTTACCAGATTGTAGGTCAGCCGTTGGGAGTATTTTATCTTCCGCATTGCACAGGATTAGTATCTGATGGTAACGGAGGCTATACTTATCAGATTGCTGATTTGAATGGTGGTGGTGTTAGTCTGGAAGATGGTGAAGACCGGTACATAGCAGGTCAGGCAGTTCCAAAGACAATTCTTGGCTCTAACATCAGTTTTCGTTATAAAGATTTCGATGTATCGCTACAGATAAACGGTGCATTCGGACATAAGGTCTATAATGGTACTTCGCTTACTTATATGAATATGAATAGTTTCCCCGACTATAATGTGATGAAGAAAGCGCCTACACGGAATATAAAGGATCAGACAGCTACAGATTATTGGTTGGAAAATGGTGATTATGTGAACTTCGACTATATCACAGTGGGCTGGAATGTTCCATTGAAAAACACCCGTTATCTGCAATCGCTTCGCTTGTCGCTGACGGTCAATAATCTGGCTACTATTTCCGGTTATTCCGGATTGACACCCATGATAAACAGTTCATCGGTGAATTCTACTTTGGGTATAGATGATAAACGCAATTATCCTTTATACCGCACATATACCATCGGATTAAGTGTAAACTTCTAAACCTTAAAGACATGAAAAGATATTCCATAATTCGTTCGTTTTGTGTTTTGGCCACCCTCAGTTGGTGCATGATCTCATGTGATGGTTTTCTAAAAGAAAGTCCCCGCGATGCATTACCCGAAGAAGAAGGCTATCGTAACATTACTGAACTTTATCTGAATGCGGTTGCTTCCCTCTATAACTACATTGGAGGAAATTCCGACAGTCAAGGATTGCAGGGAACAGGACGCGGCATATATGATCTGAATACTTTTACAACCGATGAAGCCATTATGCCTACTCGTGGTGGTGACTGGTACGACGGTGGTTTCTGGCAAGGACTGTTCTTGCACAAATGGGGAATAAATAATGATGCGATACAAGCTACCTGGGAATATCTCTATAAAGTAGTTATGCTCAGCAACAAGTCTTTGGAACAAATTGAAAGCTATGCACTTACACATGCAGATGCAGAACTTCCAGCCTATCGTGCCGAAGTGCGTGCTTTACGTGCAATGTACTATTATTATCTGACGGACCTGTTCGGTAGTATTCCGTTGGTTCTATCTTCCAAGGTTGCCTCAAAAGATATTATACTGAGCGAACGTGAGGATATCTTTAATTTCATATTCAAGGAGTTACAAGAGGTTACCCCGCTCCTGCCCGCTCAGTTCAGTAACCGTTCCGGCAATTACTATGGCCGCCTGACGCGTCCCGTTGCCTACTTCCTGCTTGCCAAGCTGGCACTGAATGCAGAAATTTATATGGATAATAACTGGGTGGATGATACCCATCCGGATGGGAAAACAATCTTCTTTGATGTGGATGGTAATACATTCAATGCCTGGCAGAGCGTAGAATTCTATTGTGACCAAATTACAGCTTTAGGTTATCGTCTTGAATCAGATTATGCCGCCAATTTTGCCGTATATAATGAAGGCTCTGTTGAAAACATCTTCACTATTCCGATGAATAAGACGCTATATACCAATCAGATGCAATATCTTTTCCGTTCGCGCCATTATAATCATGCCAAAGCGTTAGGTTTGTCTGGCGAGAATGGATCAAGCGCCACTATCGAAGCCTTACAGACTTTTGGATACGAGACAAACGAACAGGACCCGCGTTTTGATTATTGTTACTATGCAGGTACTGTTTATGATTTGAAAGGTAATGTCGTGAAATTGGATGATGGAACAGCTTTAGTTTACGAACCGTGGAAGGTTAAACTGGATCTGTCCGATGAACCTTATGAAAAGACTGCCGGTGCCCGTATGAAAAAATATGAGATAGATGACAAAGCCATGAAAGATGGAAAACTGATGGAGAATGATATTGTTCTGTTTCGTTACGCTGATGTATTGCTTATGAAGAGTGAAGCCAAAGTCCGTGACGGACGCAATGGAGATGAAGAACTGAATCAGGTGCGTACCCGTGTAGGAGCACCGGAACGTACTGCTACTTTGGACAATCTTCTGGCTGAGCGCCAATTAGAATTGGCCTGGGAAGGTTGGCGGCGTCAGGACTTAATTCGTTTTGGACAGTTTACCCGTTCTTACAACAGTCGTCCGCAACTTCCCAACGAAGAAAGTGGGTATACTATTGTCTTCCCCATTCCCGAGAAAATCAGACAAATGAATCCGGAATGGGAACAGCATCCGGGGTATTAAAGGAATGGATTGCAAAGTAGCTTCATTCTTTTGTGATAATCACTTTATTTCCTATCTTTGCGACTAAATAAAAAGAAACATGAAGTTTTCCGAACTACAACTGAATGATCAGGTGCTTGATGCACTGGAAGCCATGCGCTTCGATGAGTGCACACCTATACAAGAGAAATCCATTCCCGTTATACTTGAAGGCAGAGATTTAATAGCCGTGGCACAGACCGGAACCGGTAAGACGGCTGCCTATCTGTTGCCTGTACTGAATAAACTTTCCGAAGGTGGACATCCTGAAGATGCTATAAACTGTATTGTTATGTCTCCCACACGAGAATTGGCGCAACAAATAGATCAGCAGATGGAAGGTTTTTCCTACTTCATGCCTGTCAGCAGTGTGGCAGTTTATGGTGGTAACGATGGGATACTCTTTGAACAGCAAAAGAAGGGGCTAATGTTGGGAGCCGATGTTGTTATAGCTACTCCGGGACGTTTGATAGCTCATCTGAGTTTGGGATATGTAGATCTTTCCCGTGTTTCCTATTTCATTCTTGACGAAGCCGACCGCATGCTCGATATGGGTTTCTTCGATGATATCATGCAGATTGTGAAGTATTTGCCTAAAGAACGGCAAACCATCATGTTCTCTGCTACCATGCCTGCAAAAATACAACAACTTGCCAACACCATTCTCAATAATCCCGCTGAAGTCAAACTTGCCGTTTCACGCCCTGCTGATAAAATTGTGCAAGCCGCCTATGTTTGCTATGAAAATCAGAAGTTGGGTATAATTCGCAGTCTCTTTGCTGAACAAACACCGGAGCGTGTCATTATCTTCGCATCATCCAAGTTGAAAGTAAAGGAAGTGACAAAGGCCTTGAAAATGATGAAGCTGAATGTAGGCGAAATGCATTCTGACCTGGAACAGGCACAGCGTGAAGAAGTGATGCATGAGTTTAAGGCAGGCCGTATAAACATTCTGGTTGCCACTGACATCGTGGCTCGTGGCATTGACATTGATGATATTCGTCTTGTGATTAACTATGATGTTCCGCATGACAGTGAAGACTATGTTCATCGTATTGGTCGTACGGCGCGTGCTAATAACGATGGTGTTGCTCTAACCTTTGTAAATGAAAAGGAACAAAGTAACTTCAAGCAGATAGAGAATTTCCTGGAAAGAGATATTTATAAAATACCTGTACCTGAAGAATTAGGCGAGTCACCCGAATACAAACCACGTAGTTATGACGGAAGGGGCAAACGTAACTTCCGTGCTAAAGGACGAAATACCAATAAAGGTAGTGGAAATGCTCCGAAGAAAAGAGATGCTTCAAAAGGAAGAGGTAATGCTCCGAGAAAAAGTGCTAATCCTTCAGGAAAAAGCAACAAATAAGAGAAGGATTTCTTTAATAGATATTGTTTGATGGTGGAGTTTTACTCCACCATTTTTATATGTAATTGTTTATCAGGGCCGATAGTCAGGCTTACGAGGTGATAAACGGAACTTTCCGGAATACGGAGCATGGCTTCATAATGATAGCCTTTTCCATCCACACTTATAAAATTCATGTCAGAAAGAATGGTCTGATTTAATACTTCCTCCGGGAAAATAGTTGCGAAAACTTTTTTAGTAATATCCTTGCCGTACAGTAAGTTCTTGCCTTCATATACACAGATATGTATCACGTTGTCATAGTATACATTGTCCACACCTATACCTTCATCAGAATATACTGTTTTTATTACTTTCATCTTAGAAGGATTGATATAGACATAGCCCCGATAACGCGTTCCTTTATACATAACCACACTATCTTTTTTGATTACTTCTGAAGTGCTGGGGATAACTTCCACTTCCTGAGTGGAGAATGCCAGCGTGTCTTCCGGATTATCGGACTTATATAGCTTTACGATATCATCAGATAGAGAATGAAACCAAAAACTATATTCCGTTTGACGGTCTATTTTATAAGCCGTAAGAGTATTTCCGCGTAAATAAATCGTATCACGAAGTACCTTGAAGTAAACGGGCGCATTTTGTGGGTCAGTATAATAGATCGTATCACCGCTAATACGCATTAACGGCATATCCGTCTCATTGTCCAGCCAGACACCTTGCAGCAATTCTTTAGCGGTTAAGTCTTCCCTGTCGGAATTTTCCCCATTTTTAGTACTGCTACAGGATGATACAAGCACAACAACGAGCACCATAGAAATAGTACCCCACTTTATCATAACTCTCTCTGTTTTATATTTTTAATGTCCGATGCAATGATAGGTAAATCCTTGCTCTTCCATCTCTTTCTTGTCATAGATATTACGCCCGTCCAACACCACAGGTTTCTCCATGGTTTTCTTGATAACTGCCCAGGATGGTAAACGGAATTCTTTCCATTCGGTAACCAGCATCAAAGCATCAGCATCAAGTACAGCATCATACATATCTTTGGCATAATAAATGCTCTCACCTATCCGACGGCGACATTCGTCCATTGCAGCGGAGTCGTAAGCCCTCACTTTGCATCCGGCTTTCAGCAGTTTGTCTATTAACACCAATGAAGGAGCTTCGCGCATATCATCCGTCTCCGGTTTGAAAGCCAGTCCCCATAAGGCAATTGTCTTACCTTTCAGTTCGTTGTTGAAGTGCTTGCAAAGTTTGTCGAAAAGAATGCTTTTCTGTAGTTCATTGACTTCTTCTACGGCATGGAGCACACGCATCTGATAGCCATTTTGTTCAGCGGTTTTGATGAGTGCTTTTACATCTTTTGGAAAGCACGAACCACCATAACCAATACCCGGATAAAGGAACTTACGCCCGATTCGGGTATCCGAACCGATGCCACTGCGTACCATATTGACATCTGCCCCTACCAGTTCGCAAAGATTAGCGATATCATTCATAAAACTAATACGGGTAGCCAGCATTGAGTTAGCTGCATACTTCGTCATTTCAGCAGACGGGATATCCATAAATATTACACGGAAATTGTTCAGCAAGAATGGTTTATAAAGCTTACTCATCAATTTCTTAGCACGTTCGGACTCCACTCCCACTACTACACGGTCCGGGCTCATAAAATCATTGATAGCATTTCCTTCTTTCAGGAATTCGGGATTAGAGGCTACATCAAATTGAATACTAACACCTCGTTTATCCAGTTCCTCCTGGATAGCGGCACGTACTTTCTTTGCAGTACCTACAGGAACCGTACTCTTTGTGACTACCAATATGTACTTCTGCATGTTTCTACCAATAGTACGGGCAACTTCGAGCACATAACTGAGGTCAGCACTTCCATCTTCGTCAGGAGGCGTACCAACGGCGCTGAAAACAACGTCTACCTCATTCAGGCAGCTTTCCAATGAAGTAGTGAAATGTAGGCGACCGGCTTTTACATTTCGGTTCACCATTTCTTCCAGACCACTTTCATAGATAGGAATAACACCTTTTTTCAGTGCTTCAATTTTTTCACTGTTCGTGTCTACGCAAATAACGCTGACACCGATTTCTGCAAAACAGGTTCCGGTCACTAAACCGACATATCCTGTACCGACGATGGCTATCTTCATACTCTTTATTCAAAATATGTCGCATCCCGGAAGGATGGAGCTGTTTTATCTTTAGGAGATAGTAAAAGTTGTTCTTCTGCTATAGGCCACTCAATTCCTATGGTTTCATCATTGAAACGAATGGATGCTTCTGCTTGTGGGGTATACGCATTGTCTACTTTATAAATAAAGATAGCTTCCTCACTCAGAACAAGGAAACCATGTGCGAATCCACGGGGAATGAAAAATTGCCGTTGATTTTCCTCACTCAGTTCTGCAGAGACATATTTACCGAAAGTTGGTGATGATTGGCGCAAATCCACTGCCACATCCAGTACTTTTCCTTTTATAACACGTACCAGTTTGGACTGACAATATTCTCCTTTCTGATAATGTAATCCACGTAATACACCGAAAGAAGACTTCGACTCATTGTCCTGAATAAAATGCACATCACCGATATGCATTTTGAATTCCTCTTCTTTAAAGGCTTCCATAAAATAGCCCCGTTCATCACGAATTACCTTCGGCTCAATCAGCCATACACCATCAATTTCCGTTTGTATATAATTCATCTTTTTAGAATTTCTTTCGTACTTTCAGTTGGCAACCCAGATTGTCGCCATATATCTCTCCTATGTCGAAAGCAACGGAAGCATTGAACTGCCATCCCTTCCATTTTCGGGGAGAATAGAAAACTGATGCAAAAGTAGAAAAATTTTCTAATATATTGGGTATAGGTTTGAAAGGAGTTCCCCAAGTTTTATTATATGATAGTTTTGCGAGGTATGTCCATTCGTTGCTGATGTCTCCGCTCCAACCTAAATGTAAGGCTCGGATGCGGTTGTATTTGAAACTCATGTCACCGTCTTTGTTATAAATGGGAGAAGCGATCAATGGGTTAGCCATAGTCATTCCCCAGTGTACCCAGCCGGGATACCACTCGTTGTTATAATAATCGTCTGCACCTCCCGTTTTCTCTACTACGGTGAAATCCACTCCATGCATTGGACCGCTCTGGTTAGTAGTCTGATAGTATTCCAGTACAAAACCGTTGATAGCCTGTTTATGGTTCGATTTGTATTCGATCCCCCATAACCCATCAAATCCGTTGAGTTTTCCCATTCCACTGAAATCATCGTAATAATTCTCCAGATAAGCGCTGATAGAAAAATCTTCATGTCGATAAGTCATCCGGATATGTTCGCTACCCATAAAATTACCTTGATAGGCAATTTGTTCTCCTTCAGGACTACTGTCATCTCCACGACTGGGAATAAATACCTTGAAATAATCTTTCCAACTGTTTCCCAAATCTCCTGCATCCATTCCGGCACTTTTATATCCACCAAACTGTACATCCAAGCTCATACCCAGGTCCAGTTGCCACTTACCCTGTGGAACTCCAATGCGTAGGAATCCGCTTTTATGGTGATATTTGATGCTTTTAGTATACCAATAATCCTCTCCTACCTGCTTTCTCTGATATTTATTATCAGTAAACCATCCGTACGATATTTCTGCTTTTAAAGCGAGGCGTGGTAATACTTGCACATATTCAGGAAGTCCTATCCATACTTGTGGAATAGGTCTTGCATTACCCGACCAGGTTAGTCCGCCACTACTTAATTGCTGATTTAATAAAGGTGAGTCAATCTCTTTACTACCAATGAGTATCCCCAACCATTTATATCGTATGTCAGCATAAGCCTGTTGTAATATAAAAGTGGATGTAAAACCGGATGCAACCGCCATGTCCAGTCCTCCTTCCAACCTCCACTGGCGGATTGTATCTGTATAAAAAGCCCCACCTCTTAGATAAGTATTATTGTCAATAGAGGATAATCCATGTTGATTGCTGACCTGCCACAAAGGAGTGTTGTCACCGGTATGGACAGATGCTCCATATTCAACGAAAGATGAAATGTTTTGATGCTTCAGTCCGCTTTGCGCTGTCATTACTGACGAAACAGAAAAACAAAACAGGATTGTAAGTATGTGGCAGGTTATACGCATGAGTTTATTGGAATATAATTTTCACTGTGTTGAACATGATTTTCAGGTCTAACGAGAACGACCAATGTTCGATATACCATATATCATATTCTACTCTTTTCTTCATTTTATCCAGCTTCTCCGTTTCACCGCGCAGGTTGTGTATCTGTGCCCATCCCGTGATGCCCGGCTTTATTATAAGTCTTTTATTGTATTCAGGAATGATATCACAATATTGCTCGGTATGTATCAGCATATGAGGACGTGGACCAACTACGGACATGTCTCCTTTAAGCACATTCCAGAATTGTGGTAACTCATCAAGACTGGTGATACGCAGGAAATGTCCTAATGGAGTAATACGTGGATCTTCATTGTAGGCTTGTTGTGTATCGGCTTCACCATTGGGCAGCATGGAGCGAAACTTATAACATGTAAATATCTTCCCATATAAGCCGTTGCGCTTTTGAGTAAATATAATCTTACCCGGCATCTTTATTTTGATGCAACACCCGATGATGATATATGCCACTGGATATATCATAGTCAAGACTATCAATGATAACACTATGTCAAGTGTTCGTTTGAGTATACGGTTACTTTTCCGTTTCAACGGAAAAGTATATATTGAAGATTGTATATTCATTCTTAAAATACAGAATTCTTTAGTATATAGAACGTTAAATTGTTATCTATATTGTTTTATAATATTAGAGAATTATATATTTCTTTGGTCTGTCCGGCTATATTGGGCCAGTTATATGCAGACAAGTTGTAAGAAACCCGTTCAGTCTGAGCATTTTCCAATTGTTTCTTCAGAGCCTGTTGCAAACAGGATAAATCTCCACTTTTAAAGTAACATTCCTCCGGTAATTCTATTTCCTTATTAGCGGGAATATCACTTGCCAGTACCGGACAATTATAACTCATAGCTTCAAGTAGTGCGATAGGTAATCCTTCGTGCGTGGAAGGTAATACAAATATCCGTGCGTATGTATATAGTTGTGCAAGCTTTTCTCCTTTGATAAAGCCTACCAAGCATATGTTCTTCTGCCCTTTACACATTTCTTTTAACTTCTGAGTATATTCATCCTGATAATCAGCATCCCCGGCTATTACTAATTTTATAGATACCGGAGATAGTTGTTTGAAGGCTTCAATTAGTTTATCAAAGCCTTTCTCTTTCACAAGACGCCCTACTGCTAAAATATAACCATATTCTGTCAAATCCAGACTTTGAAGATGTTCAGTGCTACGTGCAGGAAATACTGGATTTATTCCATTGTAGATCAGTGTTATATTTTTCTTATCTGGATATTTCTGTTGAATCATTCGTCTGATATGTTCAGAAATAACTATGATATGATTAGCATAGTACATTCCTGTTTTTTCTCCCATACGAAGTATCCATTTGGCAAACTTCCCCCATTTATCACGATCATAATCTGGACCATGATGGGTGATTACCGCTTTCATACCTAATAATCGTACTAAAGGGGTCATTAATGCCGGACCTACTGCATGAATATGTACAATATCTGCTTTTACTTTGCGTGCATATAACACGGCCAAGAAAGTATGTATGAAAGCTTCCAAATGCTTGTTACGCAGCACTCTTATGTCTTTTATAATAACTTGTTTATATACTTTTACAGAATGATCCACTGCATAATAGGGACGGCGAACAACAATAATTTCATGCTGTTTATCTGCAATTAATGGATAGAGCTCTTCGCAATGCGTTTCTACCCCTCCCTGTATACCGGGAATGCCTCTGGTCCCTGTTACTACAATTTTCATATTTCTTTATCGTTTAGTATTATGGGATGTCCCAGTATGGAGTGTATCTTTTGATGCAACACCCACCGCATTGGAGTAGTTATATATTTCTTCATGACCGGAGCAGCTGTTCCTACCATCCAGCAATTTTTAGGACACTCACACACCTGGAATCTGATGCGTTCGGCTTGTTCGCTTCTCCACAACTCTTCAAAGGAAGTCATAGTACGGATGTTTCCCATACTTTCTTTCCAGTATTTACTTTCCATGCCATTACAGGGATAAACGTCCCCATATGGATCTACAAAGAAATTAACTAAACCAGCTTCACAAGGAAGCAAACGAGGTTTTCCTTTGATATAATTAATTAGTCCCCAGTTAAAATATGCACGAAACCAGGATTTCGGATGTTTTTCTTTTAGTTGCCATTCTATTAATTTGCTAAAATTACCACAGACTTCTGTTTGATTGGTAATCACATTATCTGTTTTATGAAAGTAATATGAATTATGTAAGGCTGCGGTTGCAAATTCCATTTCCAATGAACGAGATAAGCGGTATAAGGAAAGCATATCAGCTGAATTGGAGTTGGAAACAGTAATTCCGAAACCGATATCCTTTACTCCCATTTCTTTGAGTTGTAACAGGGTGCGAAGTCCCTTATCGAACCCGCCTTGCCTTCCTCGAAGTTCATCATTTTTTTGAGATAATCCTTCAATACTAATACGTATCCCTATTTTAGGAAACTTTTCAGCTAAACGGATAATACGTTCTTCAAACCATCCTGAAGTTGAAATAACAACGCGAGGAGACTTATGGAATGCTACTTTTACAATTTCTTCCAGATCCTCCCGGATAAAAGGTTCTCCTCCTGTAATATTTATGAACTTCACTTTCGGTAGTTTTTCAATTTCTGCCGGAGTGATTTCTTTATTTTTATCTGTGGGATTTTGCCATATATTACACATTTGGCACTGCATCGGGCAGCGATATGTAACAATGATACACATGTCAGTGGGGGAATTTATAGCGGATTTCATATATATGCAGTTTATTTATTTGCAAAAATACTATTTTTCATTCCTTTCCTACTACTTCAAGCCACTTTTGATAATAATGCTCACCGGAGAAGCGTTGCAAGGCCGCGGTGGATAATTCATCTCTATTGGCAGAAACAACGGTATTGAACATTTTAGTAATTAGTGAAGGTAATTCTTCGTCTTGAGTGAAGAGGCGGTTAAAGCTGCTGGTTTCTATTAATTCCGGTATGCCGCCAATATTTCGCCCTAGCACAGGAGTACCACAACACAAGGATTCTATTACGCTTAGTGGGTTATTTTCATACCAAATAGCAGGAATGACAGTAAATGATATTTTTTTGAGTAATTCAATAGTATCCATTATTCCCAAATGTCCAAGAAAGATTATGTTATTTGCAGTATATTTTTTCTTTAAATCAGCTTCTAAAGGTCCGCTGCCGGCAATATATAGTTTATAAGGTAAACGAGAGGCAGCCTTTAAAAGTGACTCAACACCTTTTTCTTGTGAAAGTCGTCCTATATATGCGTATGCTTCTTCCCGTATGGGGTTGGGGGTATTTATTATATATTGCACTTGTTCTTCTCCAATGAAGTTACTAATGACCTGTAATTTACTGGCCGGATATCCTCCTTGCTGCATTTTTTCCGCCATGAACTGACTAGGACAGATAAAACTGTTTGTCCATAATGAAAGCTTATTCTTATTCCAGTTCATGGCTTCTCCCCAAGCCAATATGCTTGCCGGAAAACTGTTCTTCATGCATTTACGGAGTACTACGTGCTTTTTATCTGTAAAACATGCTTCACAGGTATTTCCCTTGCAAAGACAGCTGTATGAAGGACAGATCAATTTATAGTCATGGAGTGTCCATATTACTTTGACTCCTCTTTGATATGCCAGTTTCGCAACTATAGGTGAAAGATACGAATGAATATTATTCAGGTGCACAACGTCAGGCTGAAATTCCTCTAAAAGTTTTTTGAAGTTTTGCACTACTCCTATCCCCCATATAATGCGGCTGGCAGCTTTTATTTTTCCTTGTAGATCCTTCGCAGAGAAACTTATCTCTTCGGCAAAATATTTGTTTTCTTCACATACTATATTTTGTGAATAACTCATTGCGTAGAAACATACGTCGTGACCTGCATTGCGTAATAATTGCTTTAGATTTAGGGAGTGGACGCAGTCACCTCCCCGAAGATATAGGAACTTATTTACAATGAGAATTCTCATAGTCATTTCATATTGAATTGTTTTATGAATTTGTTGGGAAGTTCTGATAATAAGAGTTGGGAAGAATAGCGTGAGCAATTATCCACATAATACTGATTGTTCATCACTATTTCATGCATATCTTCTTCTGTCCAATTATCTTTAACTATTCCTAGCTTATTCTGTGTTATCCATTCATGGCTATACGGAACCGTATTTGTAAGTACCGGAGTTCCTGCTACTATAGCTTCTCCTATCGACAACATATTTAGTTCTTTCTTGGAATTGCAAAGTAAACAAACAGATTCGCTTAGATATTTACTCAATTCCCTTTGCGGGATTCTTCCCAAAAAGAAAATTTGATTACTCAGTTGGTTACTTTGGACATAGTCTTTCAGATTCTCAGATTCCTCCCCTTCTCCGATTATGTATAATGAATATTGTCTGTCAGAATATCGTTCTATGAATTTCTTATAGGAGATGATAATAGATATTACATCCTTATCTCTATCCAAATGGGCTATAACAATAAATGAAGCTTTCTTTTCTTTTTGGAAATGAAATACTTTTCCATCTACACCGTGATCTATAAAATTAGAAAAAACATTCAAACCAAACTGTTTTGTGAACTTTCCTGCTATAAGAGAACGGGGTATGACTCTTACCTTGCGCATAAATGTGCGTGCTACAAAATGATACCATATCAAAGATGGCAATTTGAAGAATTTTCGATTATGATTGCCTGATTCTTGCCATATAAGAGTTTTATCAGGCACTAAGCATGCAGCAAATAAAGAATTAAACGAAAAAATTTCGCTGCTGATAATCATGTCAAACTGTTCTTTGTGTTTCTTGATGAAGTGAATCAGTTGTGGATGAAAAGGCAGTACAGTCGGCAGGAACAATTTAGGCAGCATGGAACGGAAATAAACTATTTCTATGGGAAAATCCTGCTGATTAGTTGGCTTATAATCTTCCGCAGCTACTAAAGTCACCTCATGTCCCTGATTAACAAACTCTATCCCCAGTTTTATAATCATGCAATCTTCAATAGAAGCTACCTGGGGGATAAATCTCCCTTTAGCTGTGGTACGGGGAGTATATAATATGGAATTCAGTAATAATATGCGCATGTTACTTCATTTTAAAATATCCTTTTGTTATAATCAAATCAGAAATATAACTTCTTCTTTCTTCTAATGGGAGTAATAGTATAGAGTCCTTACGAAAAATACTATGCCCTAAACCTTTCCACGGATAGTTATTAGCCCCCATTAAATCAAGTAAAGTCGGATATATATCTATTTGTTCCATTTTAGAGGTGTAATTCAGCTTTTGTGAACCATTGAGTATAATCATTGCTATTTCTTTATCTTCAGGTAGAGTCTCTTTTCTATTTTCAATTTGGTTCTTATCTATTTCGTTGTGATCCGAAATAATTGCTATAAGTGATTTCTCATAGATTCCTGTTTCTTTTAATTCTTGAATAAATTTGCCAATAGCATTATCACAAAAATGGGCTTTTTCCAGAAAGTTTCTAATATCTTTGGTATACAATTTTGATTTAGAAATATTTGTAGAAGGAATCTCTAATGTATTATAAGGATAATGCATGCTAATTGTCACCAGCTGTGCGTAAAAAGGGAAATCGACATGTTTAATTTGATTGGCAGCCTTTTCTAACAAGATATGATCATTTATGTTTCCTGAAGTATTCATCATCGAACGACTATCATATAATTGTGTAAATCCATAAGATTTGAAAGCTGTTTCTTGATTCCAATATTTAGCATCATCACAAACCATAGATAATGATTTATACCCTTTTAACGCTTTTGCCAAAGAAGGATATTCAGCCTCTCCAAATCGTACAGCCACCGCACCATTATTTATAGGTAACAGTCCTGTATTGTACATGAAATGTGCATCACTTGATCTACCACTTTTGACTTGAGGTTGTATATGTAAAGCAAGAATTGAATTATTTTCCTGGCAAAGTTGATTTAAATGAGGGGTTACTTCTATACTATCCAGTTTAAAATTAATAAGCCATGAGTTAAGAGATTCAACTATTATCACAATTAAATTCTGTTTTTCTTTAACAGCGTATTGATTATCTGTATATTTAAGCATGTATTTGCTCAAAAATGATTCTATTTCTTCTTTCTCTTTAATATCCAAACTGCGTTTTTCTAATATGGTGTTTATAAATGAATGTATACAGAAGGGAACAAATCCATTAAAGTCAAAATACGATATGTAATTAACCGTATTAACATAGCGAATTCCTAAATGACAAGTCGTCCTATTTTGCATTTTTGAATAAAACACATATGCATTCATTAAATGTATAAGAATAGCAAAAAGTAAGATACTAATCGTATATATGACTCTTTTTTTAGAATTGACAGGTGTCTTTTTTATTGTATCCACAAAAAGAAACCAATAAAGAATGAATAAAAAGAATGGTGGCAGAATAAACAGAATATCTGTTAATTTCATGGATGCTTTTATGCTATTTAATAATAAAGGGGAAATATTATCAAATAGGAGAAAAGAGGAAAATGGCATCAGATCATCATAAGTACGATAATACCATAATTGAGACAATCCCCAAAAAGAGAATAGGAAAACTATAATACTAACATAATATATGCGTAATTTAGCAGGAAGCAACCAATAAGGTAGTAGTAGCAAGAGTGCGTCAACCATAGAACGGGCACTGTAGCTCAACAATCCTAAATCCTTATCAAAGTGTAATAAAAGGTCATAGCGAAGATGCAATAGCTGTAAAATTAGAGCTACCATTGCTGCTATATAAAAAAGTTCATTAGGATATTTTTTCCAGCTGCTTAATCTATAATCTTTCATTTTTATCTTTATTTTCTGCGTTTTAAAAACGCCACAATACCTATCATAATTACAAATTCAATGAATAAGTACACAACGGCATATCCATGTTCCTTCCATATCTCTATAGCAAAGTAGTAACATATACATGAGAATAGGTTACTCAATGACATAATAATGATATAGAGACGTATACGGCCTTCTGTAAAATATATTTTCATGCATGCCAAGCTGACGGCGGTAAAAGGCATTGCAAATGTCATTATACCGATAAGGGATGATAGCTTTTCCATGGCGGCATACGGCATTTTTCCTAATCCGAACAATTCCTCGGCAATAAAAGTACGTAACAGGAAGATAACCAAAGAAGTGCATATCGTAAACAGAAATAAACGTAAAGTTACCCGCAAAGTGACATGATACATTTCTTCCTTTTCACCGTGGCTGTATAGATTGTTGAGCTTTATTTGAAGAACAGAAGTTATTTGCTGTATGAGTGCTAACGGAGCTTGGATAAACTTCTGTGCATAATTGATGATAGTTATTATTCCCGGCTGATATTGGGACAATAGATACATGGGAAAAGTGGATGCAAAAATAATGATTCCCTGATTAACAGCCAGCCCGGTTAACGCTTTGCTTTGTGAACGGACAAGAGCGAATTTTACTAACGAGAATTGCCATCTCAGCTTTTTCTTCATAAACCAAAGCAACAAGATAATATTCAGTAAGCATGCACAACAGCTACTATACATCACGATTGAAACATCTGCTTTTTGACCTAATAAGATAAGTGCGACAATGCCACTAAAGTTTATCATGAAATTACACGAAAGTCCCAATGTAAAATACTTGAATGAAACCAATATTTCACTTACATAGAGATTTACTATGATAAGGAGAGTCAGTGGGAAAAATAAGTAATATACTGAGATGTGACTGCGTATATCTTGGGTGGGGAAATTCATAATCCATTCTGGTGCTTGTTTGCCTCCAATTATGCAGAATAGAAGTAATGCACCTGCTGCCAGTAATAAGAATGTGTAAAGAAATGAATTGTGAAATTGCATTTCAGCTCTTGATGATTCATTATAGCGCAGGAACATAGCTTTAGGAATTAAAATAGATGTATTAAGTGTTTGCACTAGCCCACCTACTAAAATAGCTATATTAAATAAATAAAAATAAATATCCGTTCCTGTATTTGCCCCCAGATAGTAAGCAATTAGAAGCTGCATGACAAAAGCTGTCAGTTTACTTCCGATGCTGAAAGCGGAAGAATATACGGCTCCTTTTTTATATGTTCCAATTTTCAGCTTCATTTATTCGAAGATAATATAAGACCTAATAATATCAATATAAACAATCCCCGGTTTTGCGTAAAAGTGGCATCGGCAATTCCTTCTATCAGAAAAAATATAAATATTAGCAAAACAAACAATTGCCCACTAGGCAATTGTTCTTTCGTTGATTTCCTGAGGATTGAGAACCAAAAAGCAAAATAGAGTATGACGCCTGCGACTCCAAATTGGGCTAATTCGGGATAGAATGCATCACATATAAATGCAGGCATATCTTTTGATAATCCCCACAAGTGATCAATTCCGTAAGCGGAGTAGACAGGAGAATAATATTCTGCAGAAGCGAATGTTCCAAAACTTCCCAATCCACTTCCAAAAGGAAAATAGTCATATAAGATTTGCATGGAAGTAAGCATCATGGCAGGACGGCTCCACATTTCTTGGGAGTTCATCATTCCATCCACATAATAGAGTATAATCTTGTCTTTTGCCAACCAAATAGTTATTAAAGCAAGACACCCGAACAGGACTGTTGTTGTTATGTTAAAACGTATTCTTCCGCCCAATTTCATATAGACCATCAGAAAAATGGCGATTGCCCAGAAACCATGAAATTTAGAACGGGTGGAAATCAGTCCAATGGTCAATATTAACAATAATACGACAATGTCGCTCCATGAATTGGTAGAACAATAGCTAAGTAGAAAAAAGGTAGCAACAACGGCTGTCGCATAACGGGATTGATGGCCGAAAAACAAGAAATTAACATCAATGATTCCTAAGATGAAAAGTCCGCCCGCTATTACTATGCATAGAATGGATAAGAAGCGTTTCTGGGATATAGTTAGTACTGGAGCTATCAGAAAGGTACAATAAAATCCCAGAAAAGGCTTTAGTTGTGTCAAGAAATCCATGCAAATTGCAATGGGAGTATTGGATTTGATAAGAAATGAATATATCAAGTAGAATATAAAAATTCCGGCAACTATTCCTATGGGTATCAACTCTTTCCATTTTTTGCGTTCCATTACCACCATCCCGGTAAAGACAACTAGAAAGAGAGCCATTAACTCATCTACATAGTCGAATCCGATGAAGTCATAGAAGATAACTCCGAATAAATAGCCAAATATGAGAAAGGCAAAAAATAAGTTGTTTTTAGAGAACACTAACCGGGATAGCATGGCTTATTTTGTTTTAGTGAAAACAAACACCCGAAAACTAATAATGATCAGTGAGAGAATGAAAGTTGCAGCAAGTGCTATTGCCAGTACAAACACTTTGCGTGGATATACAGGCTTTGCCGAACTATATGCTGCGTCTACCACCCTACCCGCCTGCTCGTCCGGAGAGTTTACCAACTCTTTCTCCTGCAATTTTTGCATAAGGAACAAATAGACACTCTCTTTTATTTTTTGCTGACGCTTCATTTCGATGTATTCCCTTTCTTGGGTGGGTAGAGCACTAAGCTGGCTGCTGAACACCTGATTTTTCTTATTTATTTCCTTCAGGCTTGCACGTATGCTTTGCCGAGCTGCATCTATAGCCTCCAGCAGCATTTTGCGCTGTTCGGCCAATTGTTTGTCGGCAAGTATCAAAGCTGGATTCTCTTTCTCGGAAGAAAGAAGCAGGCGCTGTCGGTCAAGTACCAATTGATTATAAAGGGCAATAGATTTTTCACCGATTCCTTCTATAGCAGGCACTGAAGCATACTCATTCAGGGGATTTTTCATATAATCCACTACATAATCCAGAATTTTCAGGCGAGTTTCTGTTTCTAAAATAACACTTTCCAATTCTTGATATCCTGTAACGGTCGCTTTAGCATATAAAGCAGGCTCCGGTATGTTATTCCGTTTCTTATAAGTTTCAATCTGATGTTCCAGATATGCAAGTTCCGTAGTAATGGTATCCAAACGTTCTTTCACAAACTTCGCATTGATAGTGGCTTCCTTTACTTTTACATTTCGGCTATATTGGTTGTAAGTGGACATGATAGTATTTAAGAAGTCATATCCCCGCTGTTTATTCTCGTTTTCAAACAGGAGTATTATTATGTCTGAAATTGTTTCTTGTGCACCTGCGTATAAATCATCATACAAATCTTCATAGGTTTGCTGCAATGGAGTAATCCGAATAGTCAGTGTTTTTTCTCCGGGAACGGAAACGTCTGCATTCGGGGTAATCATAATGGTGCCAATAGGTAATTGCAATCGACAAGGCAGCGGCTGTTCTTTTACTTTCACCGTCTTAAATAAAGTTGATTTTATTTGGGCTGATTGTATGATTCCATTCGATAATGTTAGTTTTATTTTTACTGGTTTACTTAAGGTATCTAAAAACTGTTCGGGAAAGAGAAATGTTACTGGATTGTCTTTTCCATAAAGCAGTACATTTTTTAGGCCTCGCCGTTCACGCGTTTCCACTTGGTATCCGGTTTCACTAATCGCTTCAGTCATATTGGTACGCGACATCAGTACTATTACTTCATCTTCCACACTGCTTCCTGAACTACTTCCGCCCAACATTGCACCTATACCTGTGCTTTTCAACATTTTCAGTTCAGACATCATCCCTTGATTATCTCTGATTAGTTGTATACGTGCTGTAAACTGATATTCTTGAGGTGTGGCTATTAAGAAACAGACGGCGGCAATCAGGCAGATAATGCCAATAGGTGTATATATTTTCCAGTAAGCTAGGAATTGCTTTAAAAGCGCTCCTATATGTATGTTTTCGTCATTCATAACTAAGTGATTTATTTAACCAATAATGCGATCCCTAACGATGCCAACACCGATAAAGCGCTGATTATAGTTGATGCCAAAGATACGTTAAATTGCCCGTTCTGGCTATATTTGGCATTTCCTTTCCTTGCTTTATTAGGCTCCACATAGAGAACATCATTCTGCCGTAGATAATAGAAGGGTGAAGTCAGAGTTTCTGCGGATGTCAGATCAAAACGGTGATATTCTTTTTTTCCGTTGTTATCACGGATTAGAAGCACATTAGTACGGTTGCCATATATTGTTAAATCTCCTGCCATACCAAGGGCATCAAGTACGGACAGGCGTTCATTAGGTACATTTACCGTTCCGGGTTTATTAACTTCACCCAGTACTGAAACTTTGAAATTCCTTATCTGTATCGTAACAATTGGAGACTTGACGTAAGCGGAAATCTTTTCAGTCATCATGTCTGTCAATTCGCTACGTGTCATATTAGCAACTTGTATTTTACCAAGTACTGGGAAATCAATCTCTCCGCGTGAATTTACTAAATAAGTATGAAGTACAGGTGTAGAGGTAACATTTGTTTCCCCTGGGGCCAAATAGCTGGCAAGTGGCATATTGAATGCTGCTACAGCATTCGGATCTGTCCCAGATACAGTTATTGATAATTGATCATCAGGAGCAATCCGAGGGGTATAATTAACAGATTGCTCGATAACAGCTGGCATCTGGTTGTCTAAATCCTGAAAATAGGTAATAGTATTAGTCGTTGTTTTGCACGACATTAATATTAGTAACGAAAAAGCAGGAATCAGCATTCTTATTTTCATCGTATATCTTATCTTTTATTAATTTGACTATCGTAAAAGCAATAGTTCTATAGTCAATAAACGTTGGTTAGGCGGGTTTATTGTTAGGTTGTCTATAATTTGTTCATTGTTTCTAGAGCGTTTTATCAAATAAAGCACTAGTGATTATACTTCGCTGTCCGACGCGGTATTTTTTGTTGCGGTTTATAATTTGTTTGGCGATATGAATAGTTGAGTTTACCATTTTGTCTTTGAATATATTATTATCATTTACAATCTTATCAAACATTCAATCCGGCTAAAGAAAGTACTGCTATAAACTGTTATATCCTTTTAGAGACGATCAATACTTATATCCAAATATACAACACTATGGGAGGAATGGTTCTAAAATTGCCAATAGGAACAAAAGGACAAAATGAGATATATGTAGATACTTATAAATTGCCTAATGGAATTTATATTTATTCATTGGTAACAGATGGTCGTTTGATTGATACAAAAAGAATGATCATAGCTAATTAACGAAAATACAGGTCCGAAATTAATAAAAGCTGGCTGATTCATTAACGAATCAGTCGGCTTTTATTCAAAGAAAGCATTGTACCATTCTGCATTGTTTATAAATTGTTGAAAAGAAAAATGCCCTGAAACTGGCTTATATCCGAGATTTACGTTACTTTTGCAGCATGATTGAATTGGCACAACATATAGAAGCTTTGTTATTGGAAAATGACTGCGTCATTGTTCCGGGTTTGGGAGGATTTGTTGCTCATTACGCTTCGGCTACAAGAGTGAAAGAAGAAAATATTTTCCTGCCCCCTACCCGTATTATCGGCTTTAATCCGCAATTGAAGATGAATGACGGTTTGCTGGTACAGTCTTATATGTCTGTGTATGGAACCAATTTCTCTGATGCTACCAAGATGGTAGAACGTAAAGTGGACGAATTAATAGCCACGTTGCACGAAGACGGTAAGGTTGATTTGCCGAATGTTGGCGAAGTACGTTACACTATTCATAACACCTTCGACTTCGCACCTTATGATAATAAGATCACAACTCCTTATTTATATGGGCTGGATGCATTTGAGATGCAGGAATTGTCTGCTTTGGAAAAACCGTCGACCGAGAACGTTGCCGCTTATTCAGTGCCTGCCGCTATCAAAAAGGAAAAACGTACTTTCTCCATTAAATTTAACCGTGCATATCTGACTAATGCTGCCGCAGTGGTAGCTGCAATTGTGCTTTCTTTCTTCTTTTCCACTCCGATAGAGAATACGGAAGTGGTGGAAGAAAATTATGCAAAGCTATTACCGGATGAGCTGTTTGAGAAAATAGAAAAGCAATCTTTGGCTATTACACCGATTGTTGTAAAGCAGAATACTCCCACCCGCAAATCAGCTAACAAGCAAAAAGGGACACAAAAGAAAGTGGTAGTCCCTGTTGCGGTTAGAGAAGTCAAAGTTGGTAAAACACCGGCTGTATCTACAGAAGCTCAAGCTAAGGCTGAGACTTCTAAAGCAGTTGTAACTTCTGAGACTCCTAAACAAAATGTGCAACCTGTTGCTGCTAAACAGTCCGTTGCCACTCCTAAAAGACCCTATCATATTATCATTGCTAGCGTGGGCACAGAACAAGATGCAGAAGCAATGGCAGCCCAGCTGGTTGCAAAAGGTTTCTCCACTGCAAAAGCGATTGTTGGAGACGGCAAAATGCGTGTCAGCATTGAATCTTGCGGAACAGAAGTGGAAGCTTATCAGGCTTTGGCAAGAATTCGCCAAAATGAGATGTACAAAAATGCTTGGGTGCTGAAGAAGTGATAATTCTTAAATTTTTAATCTTATGAAGCGTATCCGTTGTCCTAAATGTGAGAATTATCTTTTGTTCGATGAAACAAAATACAGCGAAGGTCAGTCATTGGTCTTCGTTTGTGAGCATTGTGGCAAGCAGTTTAGTATTCGTCTGGGAAAGACAAAGATGCGTGCTCCGCAAAAGGAAGAACGCCCTGATGAAGAAGAATTTAAAGATGCTTTTGGCAGTATTACAGTGATTGAGAATGTGTTTGGATTCAAACAAGTGCTTCCTTTGCAGGAAGGTGACAATGTAATTGGCCGTCGCTGTGTGGGAACCAATATCAATACTCCTATTGAAACGTCGGACATGAGTATGGATCGCCGTCACTGCATTATTAATGTGAAGCGAAATAAACAAGGCAAACTTGTTTATACTCTGCAAGATGCCCCCAGTCTGACCGGAACTTTTCTGAATAATGAAATACTGGGAGATAAAGACCGTATCCGTATTGAGGACGGGGCTATCGTTACTATCGGGGCCACAACATTCATATTACGGGGAGCAGAATAAAAAGAAAATTCTCATAACACTATTTTCTAAAAGGAACCTACATCATACACCGAAACGATTAAGTCGTTAATTTACAAGTTGATATATGATGTAGGAAAGTATATAGAAAGGTGTAGGAAGCCTGCCTTCCTACACCACAATTTTACTGAAATCACAACTTTATCACTTCGTATATCATCCCTTTCTTAGTTCGTTTGGACTGAATCTGGTTTCTTTTCAAAATACGTCCAAATGTAGTTATACTGCTTTGAGACAGATTAATAGCCTTGTTCTTCTCTTGTAGATATTCAATAATCTGCATGGCGGACAATTGTTCTCCCGTCTCTCCTTCTTCCGGTGAACGAAAATGACAATGGAAAAGTTGCTCCAGCGGACTGATTTGTTCGAATTCCCGGTTAGATTCCTTCAGAATTGCTTCGTCTGTGTCATCAAACCAGTAACGTTCTCCTTTCGTGATAGCCTCCATTGCTTGTGCATACAGTTGACGGTAGTTGATGGTAACGTTTGTATTGATGGGTGCCGTTACCTCGATACAGATAAAACGGCGGCTACCACTCGGATCGGTCAGCAAATCTTTTTGGTTACTGGTACCTATGAATGAAGCATAACGTCGCATCTCCTGAATACTACTGCCATAAGGTTTGCGCAGATTGGCTACAGGCTTCTGTAATAGATGTTTTAGAAAACCTTGCTGATTCATGCTGACCTGGTCAAACTCATCAATGTTGATCAGCATAAAACGCCCCAGATACATTTCGGCATCCCGCTTATTTCTGAAATCCAGGCTGTCCGTATAGCCGAAACGAAGTTCGGGCGGAAGAATGATCCGGCAATAGGTTGATTTTCGAAAACCTTGAGCACCGACTAAAAGAGGCGATGTGCTGTTGGCATACTGTTTGTTGAGCCCCCGCCAGTGAGCCACCATGTTCAGAAACCAACGGTAGAAGAGTTGACGCCAGTGTGGATTATTGCAAGGCACGAGGTCGGCAAGCGCATGAATACGATCTTTACCGTCCCAACGCCCTACGCTGCACAGATAATCTTCTACCGGATTGTATAGTGGCACACGGTTGGACGCCAGATAGCGGTTTACATCCCGGTCCCACACTTTGATGCCTTCTTGCAGGGCATCCATTGATATGCTGTTCCGTGCCCGTTGGTCAACAGGCTGGAAGTAGAAGTGAATGGAGTCCTTTTGACGAAATTCCAGATCATTGCTGACGGTATTAAAACGGAATTCATATCTACGTCCCATGAATTCCTCCAATTGCAGTGAGATTTTTTGTTCTGGTGTCAGGGCTGACTTCTTACCGAATCCTTTGCATTCACGATACAGATTGTGGATGGTTATCCTGACATCCTGTTCGTCTGCCTGTCTGTAATAGTGTATCATAACCTGACGTACGGTTTCTTCTTCCGGTATCCCTGCTTTGAAGCAATTTTCGGCCAGGCACACCAGCAGCGGATGCAAGGTATCTCCCCGCTTCCAGTTCTGCATTTCATCCAATGCCTTGCCGAGGGTTGTTTCAAACAGTATGGTGAAGGTTTCTGATGTCTCAAATCCGGGTTTCAGTCTCAGCAACGGATTCTTTTCCGTCAATTTCCGTTGGTGGAAAGTCTGTTCACCGGGCATGCTGAACGGCTGCTCCTGGCAGAAAGCTATGGCGTCAGGATTGAAATAAGGATCAGTGTCCAGTGTCATACGGCAGCTTTGTGCGGGGTTAGGCTCTTTCAAGGTTATGGGAAACGGCAGTATGGGTTGATAGCACTGCACAGCCATACGATAAGCGCAGGCATGAAAGAGAGTGATATTCTCCTCTTTTACAGGGAGGTTTCCGTCGGGAAGCACGAATTTCACCCATATCTTTACGCTCCGTCCGCTGCTTCCGGTAATAGCAGCCCAAGTTTGCGGTAATAATCTTGCCTGCTCTTTCACTAGTTCCACTTCTGACAATCCGGCCAGGCCATTTACTTCGAGCATTACTATGCCGTTGTAGCGCTTCAGCTTTCTGCCTCCATCGCGGCTTCTTCCATATTCTACAGCCGGATAAATGCGTGGCAATTTATCAATGTGCTCGTAGTGACCACGAGCATCAGGGGTGGTATATAGTAGCATGGTCCGTAGTGCGGTGACGTGTGCTGCTTTAGTTTCTGTCTTTATCCGTTCCAATAATACATCTGCCTCGCAGGTGCTGACGGCTTCTCTCCCACTCTCTTTTTCTTCTCTGACAAGGGTTATTTTCATTTGTGTGTTTATTTAAAAAATAATTTATTCCTAAGAACCTTTTCCTAAGAGACTGCAAGGTAGGTATAAAATGCGTTTAAAACAAATAAATCAAGGCTTTTGTTAAGCGGTAACACCCCTTTTCTGTCCATCATAAAGCAATCATAAAAATTGAAATATAGTTGGTAGAAAACTTGACTTTCCCTTATTGTTTTTGTATCTTTGTCAGTAGCAAAACTTCGTCCCGCAATTGCGGGACGGACAGTTCTCGGCTGTGGGCTGTGCATCCTATAATTGCAGGATGCACAGCCCACAATTGGAAAACAAAGTTTTGCCTATAGCTTACTGATATTTTCCTTAATGCAAAAGAGGAAAAGGAAAGGGGCAAATGATGATTTAGTAACTTAATAACATAGCATTATGGCAGCAGAATATGATTTTCGGAGACGCCCGAACCCGAAGGGTGACGGCGAATTACAACCTTTGTACCCACGTATCGTAAATAAGGGTACTATTGAAATGGAGCGCTTGGTTCAGGATATAGCCGATATGTCCAGCTTCACTCCCGGTGATGTGAAGGGCGTGGTGGCTTTGCTTGAGGACCGTATTTCCTATTACCTGTCCGAAGGACATCATGTACAGTTAGGTGATATCGGATATTTTTCGGCAAGCTTGCAAGCCCGTCCGGTAATGGATCCCAAAGAGATTCATTCGCAAACTATTTTCTTTGGCAAAGTACACCTGCGTGTGTCTCCCGATTTCCGGAAACGCTGTGCGGGCTATGTAGAACGTGCCAAATATGGTTTCCGAAAAAGCGCGGAACTTAGCGGTGCGGAGCGTTATCGCCGTTTGCTGGCTTTTTTGGAGACACATCCTTTCATTACCCGTCATGATTATAGCGGAATTACAGGACTTTTGAAGAATAAAGCATTGAATGACCTCAATTTGCTTGTAGAAAAGGGGTATTTGAATACAGTGGGGCAAGGTTCGCACAAAGTGTATGTACGGGCTGATAATAAGGAGGTTACAGAATAAAAAACGTGTTTTTTATGAATTTCGGGGTGTAGGAAGAGGGTTTTATACATCTGCCTACACCCTTTTATACACCATATATTTGCTTGATATTCAATGGAGTATAATCATGGGTGTAGGATGTAGGAAACAACGTCTAAAAAACGTTGTTACTTATCAACGCGTTTCCATTTGCGTACTTCCTCCACGGTACTGGTTTTGGTAGGACTTTCATCTACTTTTTCTGTGTGATCTATTTCATAATGATAATCACAGTGTCCGCAGTTCGTTTCCTGATGATAAGTAATAGTACCTGTCCAATACTCGTGGCTTGACACTATGTCCTTGCTTTCATAGCGAGTTTCCCATTCTACAAAATCAAAGCCTTTGTCCTTGATTTTCCCTTCTTTCCGTGAAGTATACTCATGGCGTTTCACATTTGAATCTTTTACCAGCGAAGTAGCTTTTAAAGCATGCTGTCCGCACTTAGGGCATGCAAACTCTTTGAGAGGCTTCCAGTCATTCACCGAATCAGTCTCACTATCCGTATGTGTGTGGTGATGACAAACGGCACACTCTGTATCGGTTTCCACCAAGTGATGTTCCCGTCTACGTGCTTTTTCCACATCAACAAGTGTATTCTTTATCCAACTTGTCCCCCATACAGGCTCCACGTCCACACCTGTCAAATAAGTGATTTCAACTACATTTAATTTATTAAGTGCCGCGCATGACGGGCAACGGGCGTCACGAATGGAGAGTTTTTCTACAGCAGCGCACATCCATATCAGTAGCAATACGCCTCCCGGCAAAAGAATTATCCAAAGAGAATTGAATAAGTAGAGACAGGAAAGCAACAAGATATACATCCAAGGGATCATGTATACATATTCCAGTTTGGCGATAAACGAATTTTTCACTCCCGGCATGCGCCCCAGTGCAACAAACAGGAGACTTGCGGCTCCATACACTATCAGCGTCAATCCGCCCAATATCAATAAGAACAGTATCAGCTTCATGAGAAACCAGAAAATGGAGGAGAAAATCCCCTTAAACCACGAACCGAATTTACTGCTTAAGGATTTGTGGTGCAGCGGCTGACTATTAGCGTCTATCGTAAAGGGCTGGAAGTTCGTGACAAGATTCCAACTAATTATATAATAAAAGAAGGGTGCACTCGTGTATAAGTTATATTTTAACTCTGAGGTACGTTCTGTATGTATCACAAGTCCCTGTTCATCTACCGTGAGTAACACTCCTTTCGTTCTTCCTTCCCCTTTGGCCAGCACAACTTGCGGAAAATAATAACTGCGTGTCGATACATCGGCCATCAAATAGTCTCCGGCTTCTTTGCATATACGTTCTAATGAGAAACCGGTCAATGAATCGGCTCGATAAACATAGCGGAAATCGGGATTCATAGCTCGCAGCTCCTTTACTTCACCTTCGACAGCCAATTTGGGCACGCCAAAGCGGTTGCCGTTTTCATCTTCCACAATCCATGTCCAACGTCCATCTTCGGCAATGCCTTTCAGGCTTGTACCGGCTTTTAATGTTTCGTTGGTTTCTTCAAGTTTTCCACTCTCACCAGACCATACATATATCCATTTATTACAGTCTTCCTTCAATACAATCTTCACATCTTTTTTTGCCAGTTCTCGTGAAGGACTCCAGAAAAGAAAAAAACAAAACAATACCAGGCATACTACAAAAGCAATAAGACTTTTCGTTAAAGAAGTCGTCTTACAATACTCTCTTCTTTTTAATTCTTCTTTCATATAAGTACTCGTTATTAATTAGTCTGTACTATCTCAATTCTCCTCCTCCTGGGAATTGAGATAGTATAAGTTATTTCTTGCTTATTACTTAGTCTATTCTATTTATCGTTATAACCTCTTGGGGGAATTAATATCTTTCTTTTCGGTTATGAATCAGTTACAAGAAACGAGCTACAGGCTACGAGCTACAAGTGCCTTTCGGAATATAGCACAGCTACTTGTAGCCGGTAGCTTGTAACCATACCTCGTGAGCTTGAAAATGTTATTTATTGCAAAGAAAATCTTTTTTTATGGAAAGCAAAGGGATAATAGAAAAAAATAGGGCGAAGCCTCCGCCCCGCCCTATCTCCTTTGTGATACTTGTAGATTAATTAAAGAATTCCCTTTACTGTTTCCAGCATACCTTTTTCTTGGATAGAATCCAGATCAGCTTTCACAGCAGCGGTAAGTCCCGGGATATTATTCAAATCTTCGCCCCAGATAGAAGTTGCAGCAAGTACACCTTCGGTTACTTTCTGGGTATCGCCTGTTGCCCACAGGTCTTTCAGTAATTGCATGATTTCCGGAGCATCGTTCGGGGTGATCTCGGCACCGTCTTCACGAACACCGCCTTTATAATAAGTAATAATAGCGGCCAAACCGAGAACCAGTCCCTTAGGCAATTCACCTTTGCGTTGCAGATAAGTCTTCAAGCCAGGCAGGTCACGAGTTTCATATTTCGGGAAAGAGTTCAGCATAATGCTGGTAACAGCATGGTCAACAAACGGGTTGTTGAAACGCTCCAATACATCTTCTGCAAACTTCTTCAACTCATCTTTCGGCAAGTTCAATGTTTCCATCAACTCATCGAACATTACCTTGTTGATATACTGACCAATAACCGGATGTTGACAAGCATCACGCACAATGTTTACGCCCGACAAATAAGCTACCGGAGAAAGAACAGTGTGAGGGCCATTCAGCAACGTTACTTTTCTTTCGTGATACGGTGCTTCAGAAGGAACGAACAAAACATTCAAACCAGCCTTGTCAGCAGGGAATTCTTTGGCAATCTCCTGCGGAGCTTCGATAACCCAAAGGTGGAAGATTTCGGCCTGTACTACCAAATTATCATCATACTGCAATTTTTCCTTAATTGCTGCAATATCCTTGCGCGGGAATCCCGGAACAATACGGTCAACAAGCGTAGCGTACACACCACATGCTTCTTCAAACCAAGTCTTGAATTCATCACCCAATTGCCACAATTCGATATATTGGTAGATGGTTTCTTTCAGTTTGTGACCGTTCAGGAAGATAAGTTCGCAAGGGAAGATAATCAGACCTTTGCTCTTATCACCGTTGAATGTCTTGAAACGATGATACAGTAGTTGGGTCAGTTTGCCCGGATAAGAAGAAGCCGGAGCGTCAGTCAGTTTGCAGGAGGGATCGAAAGCAATACCGGCTTCCGTTGTGTTGGAGATTACAAAACGCATTTCCGGTTGCTCAGCCAACTTCATGAATTCATTGTTCTGAGTGTAAGGATTCAGTGCACGGCTGATAACGTCGATCATTGTCAGACTATTGACAGTTTCTCCTTTATCCAATCCTTGCAGGTTTACGTGATAAAGATCATCCTGTGCATTCAGCATGTCTACCATACCTTTGTCGATGGGTTGAACTACTACAACACTGCTATTGAAGTCAGTTTTTTCGTTCATGTTATAAATAATCCAGTCGATAAATGCACGTAAGAAGTTTCCTTCACCGAATTGAATGATACGTTCCGGGCGCTGAGCCTTGGGAGCGGTCTGTTTGTTTAATGCTTTCATGCTTAAAAATCGTTTTTAAAGTGATTGATATTATGATGTTTATTCAAATTCAAAATAGAAATTGATGTTTTCTTTCATCAGGATGTCGATAGGCATATACTTTACACCAGTCACCGGACGTTTGAATACGACATGGTCGCACAGAGCTTTTACCCCACAGTATCCTTGCAGTCCCGGTCGTTGTCCGATGAGATAATTTACTTCGCCGGATTTCAGGTACTCCACGTTCTTGGGCAGAAGGTCGTATCCAACCAGTCCTTCCAAATGGTGTCCTGTTTCCTGTAGATATCCTGCCACCTGGTAGACACGTGAGTTAAAAACGGCTCCTAATACTGCCTTGGGATGTGCGGCAAAGAAATCTTCCAATGTCCGGCGGTTGGCTTCATCATCTTCTTTATTCAGTACTACATCATGAACCACCAGATTCTCATGTTCCTGTGCAATAAAATTCATGAAACCATCCATGCGTCGTTGCATCTGTATTTCTGCCGGACTATTCTTTTTATTATTAAGAAATAGTATCAGTTCCTGTCCTTCCTTGTACTTGCGCATCAGGATTTTAGCAGCCATATACCCGCTTGTTTGGGAGTCTTGGCCGATGTAGCAGAGTGCATGGGTGTCTTCTATATTAAAGTCGACAAATGCGTAAGGTATCTTTTTCCCTTCCAGATAAGATGTCAGCGACATTGTCTCTTCACGGAAATTGGGAGCGATCAATACGGCATCCACTATTTCTTTGCGGAGCTTCGCGCAGGCTTTTTCATAAGAAAGCCGGTCGGCATGATGGTAGCACAAAAAGTCCACGCTTACATTAAAAGGACGCAACTCTTGTGCGGCACGGTTGATGCCTTCTGCAACGGAATACCAATAGTCATGTTCCACATAATAAGGTATAATACACAGAACACGGTAGCGCTTCTTGGCTGCCAGACCAATGGCAAACATATTAGGATGATAGTCTATCTCATCAAGCACTTTTTGAACCTTCTCCCTGCTGGCGGCAGAAACATCTCCCCGATTGTGCAACACGCGGTCCACAGTTCCGGCAGAAACACCCGCCATGCGGGCAATGTCTTTAATGGTGTAGTTCTTGTTTTCCATATTCTTTGTCTCATTCGTTTTAAGGCACTAAAGGTTCAATGTCTAAAACTTAAATATTATAAATATTTGCGGCAAAGATACGAATTATTTTGTTTCTCCAAGTAAATTTTCTACTTTTGTGTTCGATAACGGTTAATAAAAGCAAAAACCAATATCTTGCCTATTAGCTTTACAATCAATACTATATAGGTATAGAAAAGAGAAAGTAATATTTTTATATACTTAAAACACAGTAGAATGAAAAAATTTATGGATGAAAACTTCCTGTTGCAGACAGAAACCGCACAGAAGTTGTATCATGAACATGCGGCCAAGATGCCGATTATCGATTATCACTGTCACTTAATCCCTAAAATGGTAGCGGACGACTATCAGTTTAAGTCATTGACTGAAATCTGGTTGGGCGGCGACCATTACAAATGGCGTGCTATGCGTACCAATGGTGTAGACGAACGTTTCTGCACAGGTAAGGATACTTCCGACTGGGAAAAATTTGAAAAGTGGGCTGAAACCGTTCCTTATACTTTCCGTAATCCTTTGTATCACTGGACACACCTGGAGTTGAAGACAGCGTTCGGTATCGATAAGATCCTGAGCCCGAAGACTGCCCGTGAGATTTATGACGAGTGTAATGAGAAGCTGGCTCAACCGGAATACTCTGCTCGTGGCATGATGCGCCGTTATCATGTGGAAGCTGTTTGTACTACGGATGATCCTATTGACTCTCTGGAATATCATATTCAAACACGCGAAAGTGGTTTTGAAATCAAAATGTTGCCGACATGGCGTCCTGACAAGGCAATGGCTGTAGAAGTTCCTGCTGACTTCCGTGCATACGTTGAGAAACTGGCTGAAGTAAGCGGTGTTGCTATTTCTAATTTCGATGATATGGTAGCTGCCCTGCGCAAGCGTCACGACTTCTTTGCTGAACAAGGCTGTAAATTGTCTGACCACGGTATTGAAGAATTCTACGCAGAAGACTATACAGATGCTGAAATCAAAGCTATATTTAATAAGGTATATGGTGGAGCAGAACTGACCAAGGAAGAAATCCTGAAATTCAAATCAGCTATGCTGGTTATCTTCGGTGAAATGGACTGGGAAAAAGGCTGGACACAACAATTCCACTATGGCGCTATCCGTAACAATAACAGTAAGATGTTCAAGTTGCTCGGTGCTGATACTGGTTTCGATTCTATCGGTGAATTTACTACTGCTAAGGCAATGTCTAAATTCCTCGACCGCTTGAATTCCAAAGGCAAGTTGACGAAGACTATTCTTTATAACCTCAATCCGTGCGCTAATGAAGTTATTGCCACTATGTTGGGCAACTTCCAGGATGGCACGATTCCGGGTAAGATACAGTTTGGTTCCGGCTGGTGGTTCCTCGATCAGAAGGACGGTATGGAGAAACAGATGAATGCTCTTTCCGTGCTGGGGCTGCTGAGCCGTTTCGTAGGTATGTTGACGGACTCTCGTTCATTCCTCTCCTATCCGCGTCATGAATATTTCCGCCGTACATTGTGTAATCTTGTTGGCCGTGATATTGAAAATGGTGAAATTCCGGCTTCTGAAATGGACCGCGTGAACCAGATGATTGAAGATATCAGCTACTATAACGCTAAGAATTTCTTCAAGTTCTAAAAGAAGAATTACTTTTTACTCATAGCAAGGAGTGCATCAAAGTTATATTGATGCGCTCCTTTTATATATATGGGAGAGAAAATTTCTCTATGTTATTGGCTTTTATAAATTATTCATTAACTTTGCGACATCTTTAGGAATATTCTGATATACTCCTAAAAGGTTGCATATTAAATAGTTAGAAGCGTTTACCATATTATTCTTGTCAAGGAAATCGCCAAATTTCAAATGGGTATAAGAATAATAGGCAACAAAACGCTCATGCTCGCTGTATATCCAAATGTATAGTAGAGCGTGGGCTGTTGTCTTTATTATCTATATCCGGGTGTTTGGCGATACCTCTTGACAGATAATGGCAGCAGTTCCCACGCTTTCATTTTATTTATAGGTGTCGTATGGGGACTTTCGGCACCAGATATACACGATGAGAAATACTATATCTGTCTTATGTGCGGCAACTTTTCTGTGCCTGCTCTGTTCTTCCTGTTCATCAAGCAGGCAAGTATCCTATTTGCAAAAGCTGAATGAGGAATTCCGGGACACTCTTATAGAATATGATGCTCGCATCATGCCTAAAGATTTGCTTACCATCTCCGTCAGTTGTTCTGAACCGGAAGCCGCCTTGCCTTTCAATTTAGTGGTACCTGCTTCGCAAACAGGAATCAATTCCACTAATTTAGTTTCACAACCTACCCTGCAAAACTATCTGGTGAACAATCAGGGCGAGATCGTTTTCCCTGTACTCGGCACCTTGAAAGTAGGTGGAATGACCACTCAGGAAACCTCTGAACTGATTGTGGGGAAATTGGAACGCTACTTGAAAGAGCGTCCCATCGTGACTGTCCGGTTGGTAAACTATAAGATTTCCGTAATTGGAGAAGTAAGCCGCCCGGGAGTCTATACCGTAAATAACGAACAGGTGAATGTCTTTGAAGCTGTAGCAATGGCGGGTGATCTGACCATATACGGGAAGCGGGATAATGTACATATCATCCGCACCGTAGACGGTAAACAAAAACTTATCACCATCAACCTGAATGATGAAAACATCATTTATTCCCCCGACTTCTATCTACGGCAAAACGACATCCTCTACGTGGAGCCGAACAAGGCGAAGAAACAGAGTGCCAACATTGGTTCTTCCACCAATCTTCTGATTTCCATAACCTCTATACTTATATCCCTGGCGGGGTTAATGGTCAATATTTTACGATAAAAAGTATAATTCACTAACTAACACAATCTATATATATGAACACCAATCAAACAGACACTAATCAAATGCAGGAACAAGAAATAGACCTGATTGAACTATTCTACAAACTGTTGGCGCACTGGCGGTGGTTTCTGCTGGCTGCTGTGGTAGCACTTGCCGGCGCATACATTTATGTACATGTAGCTACTCCCATCTATCAGGCAACGGCTTCTGTTGTCATCAAGGATTCGGAAGGAAGCAATAAGGCCATTGATGAGCTATTTCAGAAAGTCGCTCCTTCTTCCCTCAGCTCTGCAAATACGCAGATTGAAGATGAAATGGAGATATTGCGTTCACGCTCTATCCTGCTGCAAGTGATTAATGAGCTGAATCTGCATACGAAGTACAAGGTGAAAGATGGACTTTTCTATAATGAAACCACTACACCTCCCATCATTGCTTCTATGGATAAAGCATCCATGGATACATTGAGCGGGACATTGCTGATACAAGTAGAGAAAGCAGGTGAACGTTATGCCGTGAGCAGCGCCTTGGACGATATTTGTGTAACGGAGACTTTCACAGGTTTCCCCGCTTTTATAGAAACTCCTGCCGGACGATGCACTCTAAGATTACTGCCCGGACATCAGTTTTCCGAGGCCATAAAGATAAGTATTTGCCGTCCTATTGATGCCGTAAACGATTATTCCGGTCAGCTGGTGGTCACCACTACCTCAAAGAAAACTTCTATCATCAGTCTAACCTTCAAGGATACGGATAAGGATCGTGCGGAAGCTTTTCTTGCCAAGTTGATTGAAGTCTACAACCGGGATGCAATGGATGATAAGAATAAGGTGACAGGAAATACACTCATCTTTTTGGAAGAACGTTTGGACAGTATCAGCAACGAACTGGGATTTGTAGAAAAGCATCTGGAGCAATACAAACAAAAAGAACGTCTGAGCGATTTGAAAACCAACATGACTCTGGATCTGAATACAAACAATGAGTACGAAAAGAAGTTGCTGGATGTGGAGATGCAACTAAATATGACTAACTATATTTATAACTATTTGTCGGATGATAAACACCGTTTTTCGCTATTACCGGTGAATACGGGGATTGCCGATACGGAACTGGTGCAACTGATTAACGAATATAACAAGGAACTGCTGGAACGTGAACGGCTGATGAACACCATGAAAGCAGATAATCCGACGGTGGTAAATCAGGATATTCGCATTGATGCATTGAGAAGAAATGTAGTAAGTTCTGTGGTCGGTGTGAAAGACGGACTGAGCATAGCACGCACTGATATTCTGCGTAAAACCGATTATTTCAACTCCCGTATCGGAAATATGCCGAAGCAGGAAAGGGAGTTCAATAACATAGACCGTCAACAGCAAATTAAGGCAAACCTATATCTGATGTTGCTTGAACGGCGTGAACAGGCAGCTATTTCTTTGGCAGCCACAATGAACAAAGCAAGAGTGATTGATGCTCCCCTATCTGCTGACAGACCGATAGCTCCGCGAAGTATGATGATCTATGCCGGAAGTCTGTTTCTGGCATGTGCAATGACGGCAGGAGTGATTTTGTTCGGAGGCATTTTCCGCACTAAAATAATGTCGGTAGCAGAAGTAGAGAGTACACAAATTTCTGTAATGGGAATCATTCCGTATACCAAAGAAGGTGGTGGCGTTGAAGAAGGACAAAACGGCATCATGGAAGAATCTTTTCGCCGCATGAGAAGCAATCTGCGTTTTCTTACCGAAGACGGTGACAAAAAATGTATTCTGATGACCTCCACCATTAGCGGAGAAGGAAAGAGTTTCATCAGCATCAACCTGGCTCTGACCTTTGCTTTTCTGGGATGCCGGGTACTGGTAGTGGGTCTGGATATCCGCCGTCCCAGACTGGCGGAGTATTTCAGAATAAAGAGTCATGTAGGTATGACCAGTTACCTTTCGGACAATGAGATAAAACCGGAAGATATAATCTTCCCGTCAGGAGTACATGAGCAATTATTCGTCGCACCTGCCGGACCTATCCCTCCTAATCCGGCAGAACTGTTGGAAAGAGCCCGATTGAAAGAGGCATTCGCGTATTTCCGTGAACAGTTTGATTATATCATTGTGGACTCGGCTCCGGTGGGATTGATTAGTGATACATTGAGCTTGAGTAAAGTGACTGATTTCACACTCTATGTGTGCCGCATGAATTATACGCACAAGAATGTGTTGTCTGAAATTGTCGAGATACAACGATCAGGGCAACTAAACCAAATATCTTTAGTAGTGAATGGTGGTAATCTGGCGGAAAAGAAATATGGTTACGGATATGGCTACGGATATAGTTATGGTTACAGAGATACTCATAAAAAGCATAAGTAATATACACTCATTTTTTTCATCTCACTTTTTTTTCTTCTCAATGAAGATACTGCTCCGGACTTTCATAAGTTAGGTAAAGTCCGGACGGTATTTTCTAAAACCACCACTTCTTCTTTTTATTCTGTTCCGCAGGGATATTGCCTTGCGTATAGATATCCCGGAAGGTTTTACGTTCTTTAATCATCTGATAGATAAGTCCCCAATCGGGCAATCCGCCCAGATTACGGTCATCAATGAAAAGGTCTACTTTCAGTTTACGGGAGAATCCACAGTCCTGCTGCTTCTCTTCGGGATAATCACGATTGACAGCATAGAATTCCACTCCTCTTTCTTTGCACCAGGCAACGGCTTCTTCCAGAAGTTCACCTTCGCGCACACTCCACAAAATAAGCCTGTGCTGATCTTGCTGCAACAGTTTTAAAGTGTCTGTTGCAAAAGGAATTTCTCTACCGATACGGGGATAGCGATGTTCTACTATAGTTCCGTCGAAATCAACTGCTATTGTCATAGTTTTATGCTGAAAAATTACAGAACAAAGATACGAATCTTATTGAAAAAACAAAGCGTTCTCTCCCTTTTACAATAGGCAAATATGAAAGAAATTTGCATATATTTTCATAAAAATGTATTTTTGCGCTTAATTTTTCACTAACAACATAATATTAGGATGACTCAATCACCCAAAAATGTATCTAAAGGGTTCACTAAAGCCTTTTGGGTAAGCAACACGGTCGAACTGTTCGAACGTATGGCGTATTATGCCGTTTTTATCGTTCTCACTATTTATCTTTCTTCTATTTTAGGCTTCAACGACCTTGAAGCGAGTATGATTTCCGGTTTATTTTCCGGTGGTCTTTATCTTTTGCCTATCTTCACGGGTGCTTATGCCGATAAGATAGGTTTCCGGAAATCCATGATTGTTGCTTTTTCGCTGCTGTCTGTCGGATATCTGGGTTTAGGAATTCTCCCTACCCTGCTGGAAGCTGCCGGTTTGGTGGAATATGGCAAAGCAACCCGTTTCACCGGACTGCCGGATAGCGATAGCCGCTGGATGATCGTTCCTGTGCTGTTTGTTATCATGGTGGGCGGATCGTTTATCAAATCCATTATTTCAGCTTCAGTGGCAAAAGAAACTACGGAAGCAAACCGCGCACGCGGTTATTCCATCTTTTATATGATGGTGAATATTGGTGCATTTACCGGAAAAACAGTGATTGACCCGTTGCGGAATGTTATTGGAGAGCAGGCGTATATCTATATCAATTATTTCTCTGCTACGATGACCATATTGGCATTACTTTCCGTTGTTCTGCTCTATAAATCTACCCATACGGCAGGCGAAGGAAAAAGTATGCGTGAAATCGGTCAGGGTTTTCTGCGCATCATTACAAACTGGCGTCTGCTGATTCTTATCCTGATTATAACGGGATTCTGGATGGTGCAGCAACAGTTATACGCTACGATGCCTAAATATGTAATCCGTATGGCGGGCGAAACTGCCAAGCCGGGTTGGATAGCCAATGTAAATCCGTTTGTAGTGGTTTGTTGCGTTAGTTTCGTGACGCGTTTGATGGCGAAACGGTCGGCTATTACTTCCATGAATATCGGTATGTTCCTTATCCCCTTCTCGGCTCTGCTGATGGCATGTGGTAACCTGCTTGGAAATGATGTGATAAGCGGAATGAGCAATATCACATTAATGATGATAGCCGGTATCGTGATACAGGCTTTGGCAGAATGTTTTATTTCACCGCGTTATCTGGAGTACTTCTCCCTGCAAGCGCCTAAGGGTGAAGAAGGTATGTATCTTGGATTTAGCCATCTTCATTCCTTCCTCTCCTCCATCTTCGGTTTTGGTATCGCGGGAGTATTGTTGACAAAATACTGTCCCGATCCTGTCCTCTTTGAGACTCGTGAAGCATGGGAGGCTGCCAGCACCAATGCGCATTATATCTGGTACTATTTCGCCGCTATCGGTCTGATATCTGCACTGGCACTGTTAGTATTTGCCAAAATCACCCAATCCATCGACAAAAAGAAGAAAGCCAAGGTCTGAATATCTCATTTTTTATGTATATTTGCCGTCACTTTGCCATAAAAGTGGCGGCTTTTTCTAAATAGAGGAGAACATAATGAAAGTAAAATTTATAAGCCTTGCGAGCGGAAGTAGTGGCAACTGCTATTATATAGGCACTGAAAAATACGGAATACTTATTGACGCTGGTATAGCGGTACGTACTATTAAGAAATCATTGAAGGAGGTGGGCATCGGTATGGAAACAATACGCGCGGTATTTGTTACACACGACCACGCAGACCATATCAAAGCTGTAGGCGGACTGGGTGAGAAACTGCACATCCCTGTCTACACAACTGCACGTATCCACGAAGGAATCAACAAAAGTTATTGCATGACAGAGAAGCTCCACTCTTCCGTTCATTACCTGGAGAAAGAAGAACCGATGGTACTGGAAGATTTTCACATTGAGTCTTTCGAAGTTCCCCACGACGGTACGGACAATGTGGGTTATTGCATTGAAATCGACGGAAAAGTATTCTCGTTCCTTACCGACCTTGGTGAAATCACCCCTACTGCTGCCAAGTTTATCCGTAAAGCGAACTACCTGATACTGGAAGCTAACTATGATGATGAAATGCTACGTATGGGTACATATCCGCAGTATTTAAAGGAGCGCATCACCAGCCGTACAGGACACATGAGCAATATTGCAACGGCCGAGTTCCTGGCTGAAAATATCACGGAAGATCTGAAATATATCTGGCTTTGTCATTTGAGCAAAGACAATAATCACCCGGAACTTGCTTACAAGACGGTGGAATGGAAATTAAAGAGTAAAGGCATATTGGTAGGTAAAGATGTGCAACTCTGTGCTTTAAAGCGTAGCACTCCTTCCGACTTGTACGAGTTTGATTAAAAAAAGCCGCTTTCATCGAAAAAAGATTTTATTTTGCTTGGATGAATAAAATAAAAGGACTACTTTTGCACCCGCAAATAAGAAAAATGATGCACTCTTAGCTCAGCTGGTAGAGCAATTGACTCTTAATCAATGGGTCCAGGGTTCGAGTCCCTGAGGGTGTACGAAGATAAGGTTCTGAAAACAATTGAGTTTCAGAACCTTTTTTATCGTCACTGGATGTGACTTTGCTACTAGACTAAAAGAATCTTGAAAATCTCCCGTATGTAGATGCAACAACAGGAGGCATTTATCTGTTTTTCATTATATAGTTTCACTCTCATCATGAATAATTGGAAGAAAAAATTTATCATAATATGGAGCGGGCAACTATTTTCTATATTAAGTAGTTCCATCGCTCAGTTCTCTATTGTCTTATGGATTAGTCTCAAAACGGGTTCTGCGGAAGTTTTGTCCTTTGCCATGATTGCCGCCTTGTTGCCGCAAGCCTTGTTAGGGGCATTTGCAGGCGTATACGTGGATCGCTGGAACCGGAAATGGACTATGATAGGTGCAGATAGTTTCGTTGCACTTTGTTCCGGTATCATCGCCTTGTTATTTTACCTGGATATTGTGGAATTGTGGCACATCTATATATTATTGGCACTTCGTTCCATTGGTGGTTCGTTCCATTCACCGGCAATGAAATCATCCATTCCATTGCTGGCTCCGGAAAAGGAACTGACACGTATTGCGGGAATTAACCAGGCTATCCAGTCTATTTGTAATATCGGTGGCCCTGCGTTGGGAGCGGTTCTGCTTCTGGCATTCGATATGAGTGTAGTCATGTTATTGGATGTGGCAGGCGCAATCATTGCCTGCACTTCCCTACTGTTTGTTTACATTCCGAATCCGAAGAAGGAAAATCTCTCAGCTAAGAGTGTGTTGAACGATATGCGCGACGGTTTCCATGTGATTATGCGTAACCGAGGAGTTAGTTGGGTGATGGTTACAGAGATCCTGATTACTTTCTTTGTGTTGCCGATAGTCGCCCTGATGCCGCTGATGACTTTACATACTTTCTCCGGAACAGCTTATCAGATTAGTTTGATAGAAACACTTTTCGGGGTGGGCATGTTGGCTGGAGGGGCTTTATTGGGGATTTGGAATCCTAAGATCAGGAAGATACTGATGATTGCGTTCTCCTATGCAGTACTTGGTCTGGCATTGGCTATATGTGGTATGTTGCCCGGCAATGGGTATGTCTTTTTTGCCATACTGACGGTGGTACAAGGGCTTATCGTGCCATTTTTATCCGGTCCCTTTACCGCTCTATTGCAGACGCAGTTCAAACCGATTTATCTGGGACGTGTATTCTCGCTTTTCGACAGTATAAGTTTATTCCCTTCTATTATCGGTTTGCTTGTGACAAGCTTTGTAGCCGACTCTTTGGGAATAGGCAACATATTTATATACTGTGGTTTTGCCATTGTACTGACTGCAATTCTGATGATGTGTATTCCTTCTGTTAGAAATCTGGAGAAAGAGGAAATCAGGAAGAAAAAGTAAATAGTATTATTGCGCGTCTATACCTCTTTTTTTCAGCATCTCAAAGTCTTCTTTTCTCATTCCTATATCATCCAGTGGACGCGGTTCATTATGATCGTTCAGATAAACCCTCGATTTCTCTGTATAGAGAGGGCTGGTGACAGATAGACTGTCATTGCGATACGGAGTTTCTATTCCGGCCAGTTCCATCATGGTCTGGAAAAAAGAAATGCTGGAAGATATATTTTTCTGTTGGTTCATCGAAGCAGCTTTCTCTATCCCGGGATACTCTTCCCTATAACTGTCGGATGTCCACAGCAGGAAAGGTACGTGTAGCTGATAGTAGGACGGAACGGGGGATGCATGAAGAAACAGGTGTCGACCATCGTCGAAGATATCTTCCCCATGATCGGACGTGTAAAGCATACTGGCATCTACTTGCTGCTCCTCCAATAGGTGGATGATACGTGCCAGGAAATTATCCGTATACCGAATGGAATTGTCGTAGGCATTCATCAGGTTATCTCTGTATTTCACTTCTGCATCTACGGGGAAATCCGGCAAGAAGAAAGCAGCAGCTTCCGGATAACGTTCCCGGTAATTGAAGTGGGATCCATAGGTATGCAATACAATAAACTGTTTCCGATTTCCTTTTTCAAGTTCTTTTTCTACCAACATTAACAGGTCGTCATCTGAAGGGTTATATTGCGAATCCTGAGAATCTTCCTTGATAAAATCATAAGTATCCGCTTCCATTCCGAAGAAGTCGATGAAAGAATGGTTATACCGCTGGTTTGAGAAGAAAGCTGTCTGGAAACCGGCTTCTTTGAAAGCGGTAATGATGCTTTTCCGATAATAAATGGAATCGAAATTCTGTGCAGATACAGGAGAAAGCAGCATTGGTACACTCTTGTGCGTAGTATTCGATTCCGTCAGAACATGGCAGAAAGAGGTCACTCCTTCTATTTTAGAAAGTTCAGGGTTCGTATCCCGATCATAGTCGTAAAGACTCCAGTTCAGGGCGCGGGATGTCTCGCCCACTACCATAATATAAATTTCGCGCCTGTCTTCCGGATGGGAAGGCTGGGCGTTAAAAGTGAAATTCTCTGATGTGCGGTGATACGTCCTTGTTTGGGCATTACGCTGGAATGCGAGTGCTACATTGTAACACACGTTGGCCGGATACAAATCCGACTTCAGCTCGTAACGTTTATCCAGTCCATAAGCGGCGCCCAATGAGATAAAGCCGATGAGTAAGGCAATCCATGCCTTTTTCCGTTCCCGACGGATAAATTCCGGAGATAATTTCCGCTTCTTTATAATGGAGATTGCAGCCAGAATCAATGCCGGTATATAAAGGATAATCACACTCACTAATGCCGGAACAAGATTATCCAGCAACTCCATAGCTTCACTTGAATTAGTGGTTACCAGGTTCAGGAACATATCCACAGCAATAATGGACTGTCCGAAGAGATAAAGCAGTACTATCTGGAAAGCTCCGAAGAAGATGAATAGGAAAAGGATCCAGAACATCTTTCCACAGTTTCTCGACAAAGTCATTAATAGATAATAGAAAGCAAATGGCAACAGTACATTGCACACTTTTGCCACTACAGGCATCGGCTCTGTAAAACAGAGGATGATATTGGGTACTATCAGGATCAACAGGAACAGATAGAACAAATGCTCCTGATTTTCCAACCATTTCTTTATGTTTTTAAAAAGCTTCATTGATGTTGAATATAAATCCGGTCTGGCCTTTTCCAAACCCTAAATCTAACCTTACGTTTACTCTCTTTTTGAACTCCCATCGATAACCAAAACCATAATTAGGGAGGATATGTTTAACTTCGAAGCCGGAGAATTTAGGAAATACGGTTCCCGCTCCTGCCCATACAGCTACGCCATTTCGCCTCCAGACGTGCTGGCGAAGCTCTATCTGCGCATCCATGGCACATTTATCACGGTAACGCCCTTCGTAATAGCCACGCATGGAATAAGAACTTCCCAATGTTGCCATCAATCCCCAAGGCGGATTACCGTAATTCAGCAACGTATGAAATTGCCCTGCCAATACTCCCCCTTTCCATACAGGATGATAATAGCTGGTAGTCAGCTCTGTGCTGCTGAAAGCATATTTATTACCGAGGAATGCAGGACTGAATCGTTGGTCTATTCTCAGGTAATAGCCACTATAGGCATTTGTGAGGAAATCCCGTGAATCATAGAGTAATGAGAATCCGAGGCTTATATTGGTAGTCCGTGCTTTCATTCCTTCCCACAGTTCGGGCTTTTCAAAATCGTGGCCGTAGACATAATCAAAGACAGCCATTGGACCGATATAGAAGTTCCGCGCTACACGAGTCATGAAGTCTACCTTTACTTGTGCCTGGAAGCGGTCGTAATCACTTTCATTATCGTCATTAGAACCGTTTTCATATCCTTTTCCCCAATACAAGCTGGGGAACGAATAGAAATAAAGATTATAATTCAGACGGTATTTGTCTTGTGGAAAGAGATGATTTCCACGTACCCCCAACAAATAGAAACCTACCGTAGATACATCACCATATAAAGATACATTAGATGGCGGAAGGATGGTGTCATTCAGGTCTGTACGATATAATCCGGCGGCTACCAGACCGATACCGAGCTTGGTGTCACTGGAATAATGAGGCCCTCCGATAACGCTGAAGTCAAACTTCTTGTTTTTTTTCTCTTTATTAGCATCATTAAAATAGTCCAGGAATTTCTTGAAGAAACTTTTCTTTTGTGGTAAAGTGTCAGTTACAGATACAGAAGATTCGACTGAAACATCTGTCCCTGTGGGGCCTTGTGCCCATATATCGGTGGCTATTATCAATAACAGCACCGGTAATATCCATCTCGTTAGTTTAGCGTCCATGATTACACCTGTAGAAAACTACGTCGGCAAATTTAGTTTTATTTTAACCATATAACAACAATTTTGTGAAGTGTTTTGTTCAAACTTCTTCCATTAAGAAAAAAGGGGGAAGAAATAAGAATTTCAGAACTTTATTCCCGTTTTAACGTTATTCTTTTAGAACGAATAACGAACTTCATTATGAAAACAAAAATGGATATTCCCGATAAAGAGGGGCGAAAACGACTTGTGATTGTGGGTGGCGGCTTCGGTGGATTGAAGTTGGCACGAAAATTGAGAAGTGATAAATTCCAGATAGTGTTATTGGACAAGAATAATCATCATATTTTCCAACCCCTACTCTATCAGGTAGCAACCGCCGGTATTGAACCGAGTGCAATTTCTTTTCCTTACCGCAAGATATTTAAAAAGAGAAAACATTTCCATATACGTATTTGTGAGGCGCAGCGGGTAATTCCCGAAGATAATATTCTGGAGACTTCCATCGGAGCTCTTTCATACGATTATCTGGTTGTCTCTACCGGATGCCGTACTAACTATTTTGGTAACGATGGGCTATCTCAACGGACAATGGCCCTGAAGAACACTGCGGAAGCTTTGTTTAATCGCAACCAGATACTGGAAAGTTTTGAAAAAGCACAGAATACCAGCAATCTGGAGAAAAGAAAACGTCTCATGACATTTGTCATCGTAGGTGGCGGTGCTACGGGTATAGAACTTTCCGGTGCATTGGCAGAAATGAAGAAATTTGTGCTTCCGCAAGACTATCCCGATCTTGATATGAACCTGATGCGCATTATTCTTGTGGATGGTGCTCCCCGCCTGCTCTCCGCTTTCTCTAAAAAATCTTCGGAAGAAGTGGCAAATTACTTATTAAAACGTGACGTGGAGATCATAACCAGTGTGCAGGTTACGAATTATGAGAATGGAACGATGACTCTGAGTGATAACAGTACTCTGGAAACAATGAATGTCTTTTGGGTTGCAGGTGTACGTGCCAACAGCATAGATGGACTTGCAAAAGAAGCCTATGGTCCCGGTAACCGCCTCCTTGTTGATCTCTACAACTGTGTTCAGGGTTATAACAATATTTTTGCCATCGGTGATACTGCACTTATGATTTCCAAGGAATACCCGAAGGGACATCCACAAGTAGTTCAACCAGCCATTCAGCAAGCCCGTAATCTGATCCAGAATCTGGATAGAAAGGAACGGGGGCTTGAAATGCAGCCTTTTGTTTATCACAACAAAGGTTCCATGGCTACCATAGGACGCAATCACGCAGTGGTAGAACTGAAAAACCTTCGTTTCGGTGGTTTCCCCGCGTGGGCAGTATGGTTATTCATCCACTTAATGAGTATTGTAGGTGTAAAGAACCGTCTGTTTATCTTTGTAGACTGGATGTGGAGTTACTTTACATACGATCCTTCTTTGCGGGTAATTATAAAACCTTTGCGTAGAGATAAACCATAATGCCTTATTTTTCGTTATATTAAATATAAATGTTTAAACGAACGACTATGCTTTACAAATTTTTATTCCCGTCTAAACCGGATGGAGCAGCAACGTCTGCTATATTATTAATAGTGAGAATTATATTTGGTGTGTTACTAATGAACCATGGTATCGAAAAGTGGTCCAATTATCAGGAGTTATCCGCTGTATTTCCCGATCCGTTGGGTGTGGGCAGTCCTCTTTCCCTGGGATTAGCCATATTCGGTGAATTGGCTTGTTCTATGGCATTTATCATTGGTTTCCTTTACCGTCTGGCAATGCTGCCGATGATATTTACAATGGGGATGGCATTCTTTGTTATTCACGGAAACGATCCGTTTGCGGTCAAAGAACTGGCTTTCATATATCTGGTGGTATACGTACTGATGTATATTATCGGTCCTGGAAAGTTTGCCGTAGACCACTGGCTGGGTAAGGCTTTAACTCCCAAAAAGCCTTAATTTTACTGGGGCTGTTTAACTGAAAATTTGTTTTTGTCTCTTATTTAAGTGTATTTTTCACAAAAAGCACTTATATTTGCCCGAAGAAAAAGAGCAAAGAGTTAAATCAATAAACTCAGTAAAACAAAAGAAAGTAATTATGAAAAAGAGTAATTTGAATTTGGCTGCAACCGTGATGATTTGTGGCGCATTTCTTTTCAGTTCTTGTATCGGTTCTTTCGGCCTGCACAGTAAATTGGTAAATTGGAACCAAAGTATCGGTACAAAGTTTGTTAATGAGCTTGTTTATCTGGCTTGCAACATTATCCCCGTATATCCTGTTTGTTATCTGGCAGATGCGTTGGTAATCAACTCCATTGAATTCTGGAGCGGTTCCAATCCGATGGCTAACGTGGGTGATGTGAAGAAAGTAAAAGGTGAAAACGGAAACTATCTCGTAAAAACATTGGAGAACGGTTACTCTATCACAAAGGAAGGTGAAACCACTGCTATGGAGCTGGTTTACGATAAAGAATTGAACACTTGGAATGTTGTTGCAGAAGGTGTTAGTACTGAATTGCTGCAAATGAACGGTGATGGTACTGCACAGATGTATCTGCCGAATGGTGAAGCAATGAATGTGACATTGGATGCACAAGGCGTAGCTGCTGCTCGTCAGGCAACGATGATCAACACTTATTACGCTGCACGCTAATTAAGAAAAGAATTTGAATATGCGGGCGGATGAGTAATCATTCGCCCGTTGCTTTTTATACCTCTCCCGATTTTTTAGAATGGGTAACCTACTGCAAAGTGGAAAGCAAAGTCACGTCCGAAGTCAGGACGCAGAATGGGATAGCGATCCTTTCCCTTTTCAGGATTAACAGCCTTCATACCACCATCAAAGCGAAGTACAAAGAAATCCAGATCCAGACGTAATCCCACACCGTAAGCTACGGCTATTTGCTTATAAAACTGGTCGAACTTGAATTTACCCCCCGGTTGATCCTGATATTCACGAATCGTCCAAATATTTCCCGCATCTACAAACAAAGCACCTCTGAACTTCCAGAATAAACGTGTGCGGTATTCTATACTGGCATCCAGCTTGATATCACCCGACTGGTTCATGAAGTTACCTTTTTCATCGGAGAAAGTACCGGGACCAAGACTACGTACCGACCATCCGCGTACACTGTTTGCTCCACCCGAGAAATAACGTTTCTCGAAAGGAATCATCCGTGCGTTTCCGTAAGGAATGGCAATACCTCCCCCAATATGAAATGCAATGGAGTTACGGTTATCGATGACGATATTTTTGGCAAAGTCCAGGTCACCTTTTATATATTGTGCATACGGAATATTCAAGATAGTGTATTCATCCTGATCATTCTTCTTTAAATTACTCATTTTAGAAAGCACATACAGGAGATTTCCCGCAGACTCAAAGTTAAAACGTATACTATAAGAATTACCAATCACTGCATTGTTCATCAATGCTTGTCCTGCGCTGTTATAGATATAGCTGTACCCGGTACGGACAATCAAACGGTCTTTATAGTTATACTCCAGCAGATAGTTCTTCTCATCGTTCAGGAAATTGTTTTTAAACTCGGGTTCTATCCACGGCATATACAAATAGTTGATGTCCAGCAAGTCTATACGATGCTGCGAACGCTGTCTCTGCAATCCCCATTTATAACTCCATGAACCGGATGCAACGATGCGTGTAAACTCGGGACGCATCTGATAATTATATTGCAGCCCGAATTCTGTGGTTGCCCTTATCTTCCGCTTAAAGTCATTGGATATGAACGGAAACATGAAGCGGGGAAAGTTTATACTGGTTTCCACACCGAGTTCCGTATAGTTGTCATTCTTATACCCTAAACCGGAAACAGCTTCGTAAGCTCCGCGAAGCTTAACCAGAAAAGTTTCGGAACCTCTGAATACATTGCGATTCTGAAAAGATACAGATGCTGCGGCACCCAAATCACCCGCAGAGTTCGTTCCCTCCAGTTCGAAAGATACAGACTGATGTTTGTTCTTCGTCAGCATAACATAGGCATTCAGCTTTGCGCTATCATTTACCTGTGTTTCGAAGAAACGTACATTGGTATATTTCAATACCGGCAGACGTCCGAAGTTGGAGTAAGTGCGTTGCACATCCTGTTCATTGTAAAGATCTCCCGGAGTTATCCGCAGATTATCAGTCAAAACTTTAGGACGCAGGTACAATTTATCTTTATAATATATGGGAACCCCTTTATAGTGTATCGAATCATTGATTTCTACACTACTAAGAGCTGAAGATTGCAGCACGTCATAGTCTGCAATGAAATTCACTTTATTAATCGTATACTGTGGATGATCCTGCAATTCAGCACCGGAATGCTGTCTGTATCGTGCCAGATGCAAGGTTAGATCCACCTGATAAGTGCCACGTACTGTATCCGCTGTATAAGAGATATAATCTTTATTGAATTTATAATAACCGTTGCGAAGCAGGTTACCCGTGATCCGTTGGCGTTCACTGTCCAGTATGTTGGCATTGAAGTACATACCTTCGGATAAATAGGTCGATGCAGAATCTTTCTGCATATATTCCCAGATTTTTTCATCCTGAACATCATATTTCAGGCTACGGACAATATACGGCTCTCCGGTGTTTACTTTATAAGCCAGTTTTACCTTTTTCTTCTTGATTTTGGGAATGTACTCTACGGTAGCACCCATGTACCCCATATTCTGAACGGCTTTCGTCATTTCCTCCCGTGAACGTTCGGTTTCTTCCTTACTATAGATAACGGGGGCATCTCCCAGCCTGCGTAAAGCCCGGTTCACCCAACGGGTAGAATCACGTCCCGACCAGTTGTAAACATACAGCTGGGTTTTAATTAGACTAAACCATTTGGAGTTCGGATTTTGCCGCACATATATGGACAAATTAGAAGGCTTCACATTTTTATTATCAGTATGTATGCGCACTTCATCCAGCAAGTATGAACCATCCGGCACATATTTGGTGGTCGAGCAGGAAGCTAATGTAAGTATGGCAGCAGTAAGTAGTGCGTAGTGGAAGCCTTTCTTCATACCAGAATTAATAAATTGCGCATAATTGACTACAAATATAAATCTATTTTTTCTTTTCCGAAATAAAAAACCGGATGAAGTGTGTTCCGTTTTTTGATTATATAGAAATAATCACGTACTTTTGCCAAACGATAACATTTAAGCTATGGCACTGAGCAAAAACCGCATCAAATATATCCACTCGTTGGAGCTGAAGAAGAATCGTAAAACAGAAAAAGTCTTTCTGGCAGAGGGTCCTAAACTGGTAGGCGATTTGTTAGGACATTTTCCCTGCCGCTTTCTGGCGGCTACACCCGAATGGTTATCGCAACATCCCAAGCTTCCGGTAGAAGATGTTTCGGAAGTGTCTGAAGAAGACCTTTCCCGTGCCAGTTTATTGAAAACTCCCCAGCAAGTACTTGCCGTATTCGAGCAGCCGGAATATGAAACGGATGCTTCCGTCATCAGTCATTCGCTTTGCCTGGCGCTGGACGATGTACAAGATCCGGGAAATCTGGGCACTATCATTCGCTTGGCAGACTGGTTTGGTATAGAGCATATCTTCTGTTCCCCGAACACCGTGGATGTATATAATCCAAAGACGGTTCAAGCCACCATGGGAGGCATTGCCCGTGTGAAACTGCACTATACTTCCCTGCCCGACCTCATTCAAAGCCTGAAGGATATACCAGTTTACGGCACTTTCCTCGATGGAGAAAATATGTACACACAGAAATTATCATCCAACGGATTGATTGTGATGGGTAATGAAGGCAACGGAATCGGGAAAGAAGTGGAGCAACTCATAAACCGCAAACTTTATATTCCCAATTATCCCGCAGAGAGGGAAACGTCCGAGTCACTGAATGTGGCAATTGCTACCGCAGTAGTCTGTGCCGAGTTCCGTCGACAGGCAGCATCGTTGTAAAATCGAAAGGATAAAGTAGATAAGCACTTATTCCGGAAGGAAACGTTTCTTGGCAGAAAACTTCCGGAAGTTCCTGTAATACTTCATTTGCTTTCTGAAATATACCGGAGTACCCTTTGGAAATATCTTCTTCATTATTCAATAAAGCAATGACTCCGGGAAACCATTCCACTCCTTCTATCTCCTCTGTCAAGGGAAAGGCGGACACGACTTGTCCTTCTTCCACCCCTACCACATATTGTTTGAGATAACCATGTCCGGGCAGAAAAATAAAGTGTGAAGCAAATCGTTTGATCATCAGGGATTATCTTTACGGAATTGAACGTGTTCCGGATTGTCCAACTTCTTCAGTGTAGGTTCTGAAGATGGACGAGGACGGGCAGCATCACGTCTACGCGGATTATCATTTATCTTTTCTTCCACAGGTTTCAGTTCCTCTTTCTTGAGTTTCTGAGGTTCTATTTTCTCTGTCTTAACAGAATCTTTCTGAATAGAATCATTCTTAGCAAACGACAGTGTATCCGTAGCATGATAACGCATCAGTGAAATGCGGTCGGTCAGCAATGTACGGGTAGCCTGTGCTGCAGGATAATAGATATACCCACGTATTTCCCGGATTTCTCCCAACGTATCGGCAAAGAGGGAAACCGTTTCCATACCCGATTTATATACTTTCTGAATATCACTGATTATGCTGTCCTTATAGACAATCTGCATAGCCATGACGGGAGCATATAAGGAATCTGGCGCACCGTTGTGGAAGCGGAAACGAACGTTCCACCGCAAAGTATCGCGGTCTTTAAAGTTGGTATCTGAAGGTAAAACGAAAGTAATCTTGTTGTCCATCGGCATACCTGTCAGCTGATAGATACGTTGCCATGCCCATACATCAATGCTGTCCCCCGGAAGACTTTCCTTCGGCTTATTGTCACGTATGGCAATTAAATGATTGACAACATCCCGCTCCGCTTTCAGCCTTGCGTTTACTTTCTCATAAATCTTGGTGAGTACTTCCGGATTACGTGTGAACCAAACCATTGAAGAGTCAAATTCGGCTTGCGTAATGCCATGTTTTTTAAACACCGATTCAATGTACAACACCCTTTTATAGCCATCGGTATAAGGAACTTCTTCCCCCATAGCCTTTGCTATATGGTAGTCATAAAGCACATTTTCCATCTTAGCATCCGATATGACCACCTTCGGTCTTTTCACCTGACAGGCTGTCAAACAAGATGCTAACAGGAATATGCTAAACCATTGAATTCGATGCAGACCTTTCATGATTTCTTTATTGCATGATAAGAGTCATTCAAATATTTGCTGTAAAATAATAACAGGGCAATGATACCACAACTGATAGCGGCATCGGCAAGGTTGAATATTGGGCTGAAGAATATGAAATGATCCCCACCTACCAACGGCATCCATTGAGGCCAGTTCGTATCAATGATAGGAAAATAGAACATATCCACCACCTTTCCGTAGAACAAAGGAGCATATCCTCCGCCTTCCGGCAGGAATGAAGCTATCTGCGAATGTGTACTCTCATTGAACAACACACCATAGAACACACTATCGATGATGTTACCCAACGCTCCTGTAAGAATAAGAGATACACATACGATATAGCCTGTCTTCAAGCCCTGCTTGATTATTCTCGTTAAATACCACCCTATCGCTCCTACTGCAACAATACGGAACAAGGTAAGGAATAACTTACCGAATATTTCCATACCGAACGCCATACCGTTATTCTCGGTAAAGTAAATATAAAACCATGTAGGCGGTTCTGCATCTACCATGCCCAGCTTCTCATAAAGCCATTTTATGGCGTTTTCGCTCTGATGCCAATACATGTGAGTCTTGACATAGATCTTGATTATCTGGTCAGCAATTAATACCGAGAAAATAACGAGCAGCGCAATGCGACCTTTCGTGAGGTATTTGTTCATCCTTACTTCTTACCATTATTTTTGGCCTCAATGCTCAGCGTAGCATGAGGCACAGCACGCAGACGTTCGGCAGGAATCAACTTACCTGTTTCACGGCAAATGCCATACGTTTTGTTCTCGATGCGTACCAATGCGGCCTGCAAACCCTGGATAAACTTCAACTGACGTTGAGCCAGGCGTGTCGTTTCTTCTTTGGACAAGGTGTTGGCACCTTCTTCCAAAACTTTGTACGTAGGAGACGTATCGTCGGTATCATTACCGTCGGCTCCGGTTAAACTGGCTTTCAGCAATTCGTAATCGCGTTGTGCCAATTCTAACTTCTCATTAATAATGGCGCGGAATTCTTCCAATTCAGCATCCGAGTATCTTGTTTTTTCTGCCATAACTTTACGTGTTAAATCGTTAGTATTATTATTCTTTTACAACGCTTACGTACAGGGAGAAATCGTCAAAGTTAAGTTCCGTGCCGTTTTCCACCTCATCGGTCAGCGTCAGTGAGGTTCCTAAAACTTGGTTACAAATATAGTCTTTATATTCGTTTACCGCATCATCTGTTTGCTGATTTTTTGATAATGTAATCTTTATTTTGTCCGTTATCTCCAAACCGCTTGACTTGCGGATATTCTGAATACGGTTAACCAGCTCACGGGCAATACCTTCGCGGCGAAGTTCTTCTGTTACGGTTACATCCAGGGCAACAGTCAGCTTTCCTTCGTTGGCAACCAGCCATCCCGGAATGTCTTCACTGAAGATTTCTACGTCAGCGGCTTCCACAACCACATCCGTACCATCCAGTTGCAAAGTATAAGAACCGTTCTTTTCCAGTTCGGCAATAGCTTCCTGTGACATTTCTGCTACAGCGGCAGCTACGGCTTTCATTTGCTTGCCAAATTTCGGTCCCATCTTCTTGAAGTCACATTTCACTTTCTTTACCAGCACACCGGCGGCACCGTCTACGAACTTGATATCCTTCACGTTCACTTCGCTCATGATAAGTGCTTTTACTGCTTCGATGTGGGCACGTTGTTCCTCGTCCACTACCGGTATCATGATACATTGCAGTGGCTGGCGTACTTTGATGTTCACCTTGCGGCGCAAAGCCAATACCATAGAAGTTACGTCCTGTGCCATTTGCATACGGGCTTCCAGTTCTCTGTCTATCATTTCCGCGTTATATTCGGGGAATTTAGCCAGGTGTACGGATACCACATTGTCTCGTCCCGTTGCGGTAACCAAGTCCATATAGAGCTTGTCGGCATAGAACGGAGCGATGGGCGACATCAATTTGGCAACGGTTTCCAGACAAGTGTACAGAGTCTGGTATGCAGATAACTTATCCTGCGTAAATTCACCACCCCAGAAACGTTTACGGTTCAGACGAACGTACCAGTTGGAGAGGTTGTCATTTACGAAGTCGGATATCAGACGTCCGGCCTTTGTCGGCTCGTATTCGCTATAGCAAGTATCCACTTCTTTCACCAGTGTATTCAGTACAGAGAGTATCCAACGGTCGATTTCAGGGCGTTCAGCCATCGGCACGTCAGCTTCCTTGTATTCGAATCCGTCTACATTGGCGTAGAGGGAGAAGAAAGAATACGTATTATATAATGTACCGAAGAATTTACGACGAACTTCTTCGATACCGTCTACGTCGAATTTCAGGTTATCCCACGGAGAAGAATTGGTGATCATGTACCAGCGCAAGGGGTCGGACCCGTATTTCTCGATAGTTGAGAAGGGATCTACACCATTGCCCAGACGCTTGGACATCTTGTTACCATTCTTGTCAAGTACCAATCCGTTAGAGATAACAGCCTTGTAGGAGATGGTATCGAATACCATTGAAGCGATTGCATGGAGCGTAAAGAACCAACCGCGAGTCTGGTCCACACCTTCGGCGATAAAGTCGGCAGGGTAAACCTGATGGCTATCCAGCAGTTCTTTGTTCTCAAACGGATAGTGGATTTGTGCATACGGCATGGCGCCGGAATCGAACCATACGTCTATCAGGTCCGCTTCACGCTTCATGGGCTTGCCGTCTTTGGATACGAGGATGATATCATCCACATACGGACGGTGCAAGTCTATCTTATCATAATTTTCTCCATTGTACTCACCGGGTACGAAACCTTTATCCTTATAAGGATTGGACTTCATGAATCCGGCAGCTACGGATTTCTCTATTTCATTATAAAGCTCTTCAACCGAACCGATGCAGATTTCCTCGCTGTTGTCTTCCGTACGCCAGATAGGCAGCGGAGTACCCCAGTAACGTGAACGGCTCAGGTTCCAGTCATTTAGATTTTCCAGCCACTTGCCAAAACGTCCCGTACCGGTGCTTTCCGGTTTCCAGTTGATCGTCTTGTTCAGCTCTATCATGCGGTCTTTGCAAGCGGTAGAGCGGATGAACCAGCTATCCAACGGATAATACAATACCGGTTTGTCCGTACGCCAGCAGTGCGGATAATTGTGCACATGCTTCTCTATCTTGAACGCCTGGTTGTTGGCTTTCATCATCATGCAGAGACTTACGTCGAGACTTTCGTCCTGATCTGTCAGATTCGGATCGTAATCGTTCTTCACGAAACGACCTGCATATTCCTTATATAAGTCTACGTTTACGCGTTCTTTCACGAAGTTTTCGTCCAGTTCGTCCAATTTATAGAACTTACCGGTCAGGTCCACCATCGGGCGGAGTTCACCTTTCTTATTGATGAGTTGCAACGGTGGAACACCGGCGGCTTTCGCTACCTGGGCATCGTCGGCACCGAATGTCGGAGCGATATGTACGATACCTGTACCATCCTCCGTAGTCACATAGTCACCTGAGATTACACGGAATGCACCTTCACCCGGATTCACCCAAGGTATCAGTTGCTCATATTCCATACCTACAAGTTCCGGACCTTTATATTCTCCTACAATTTTGAACGGTATCAGCTTATCTCCCGGTTTGTAATCTTCCAGGGCGATGTCTTCCGCTTTCTTATTGAAGTGCGTGTAGAGCAAAGCTTTGGCAAGTACAACGGTGATTTTCTCTCCGGTGTATCCGTTGTAGCTTTGTACGGCTACATAGTCTATCTTCGGGCCTACGCAAAGCGCGGTATTTGAAGGCAATGTCCACGGAGTCGTGGTCCATGCTAAGAAGTACGGAGTTCCCCACTCTGCCATTTCCGGCTTCGGATTCTTCATCTTGAATTGTGCCACACAGGTCACATCCTTCACGTCACGGTAGCAACCGGGCTGGTTCAATTCGTGTGAGCTCAGTCCTGTTCCGGCAGCGGGAGAATACGGCTGTATGGTGTATCCTTTATAAAGATACCCTTTTGTATAGAGTTGCTTCAACAGCCACCACAAGGTTTCGATGTAGCGGTTGTCGTAGGTGATATAAGGATCGGTCATGTCTACCCAATACCCCATCTTGTGAGTCAGATCTTCCCATTCTTTGGTGAACTTCATCACATCTTTGCGGCAGGCAGCGTTATAGTCGGCTACGGAGATCGTTTTACCGATATCTTCCTTGGTGATACCCATTGCTTTTTCCACACCCAGTTCCACAGGAAGTCCGTGTGTGTCCCAGCCGGCTTTACGTTTCACCAGGAAACCCTTCATGGTTTTGTAACGGCAGAAAATATCTTTGATGGAGCGAGCCATTACGTGGTGAATGCCCGGCATACCGTTGGCAGAGGGCGGTCCTTCATAAAAAACGAAAGAAGGACAGCCTTCACGTTCTGTCATACTCTTGGCGAAAACCTGGTTCTCGTCCCATTTCTTCAACACTTCCGCGTTTACCTTTGAGAGGTCGAACTGCGAATATTCGGCAAACTTCTTACCCATCTTATTTGCAATTTAACTATTTACAATTTAACGATTAAGGAGGCACTTTGAGACGTGCTAAAGCGACCCTCCTTATTTTAAGGGTGCAAAGTTACAAAAAAGTTAGAGAAAAGATATTATTGAATAGAAAAAAACATATCTAAATGGAATGAGACAAACAGAATACGAATACAATATGCTATTTTTGCAAAAAATAAAAGGCTGATATTTATGGAACAATTAGATGTATTCGACTGCTCAAACGTGCTTATAGCAAGTTACTTCACCGATGACCGGGGATGTGCTCACGAGAACAGGGAACATACGCTCATTTATCTCTGTTCCGGAGAACTGGAAATTGAAGAACGGGGGAAGAAAACCGTTTTGCATCCGGGAGACTGCGCCTTTATGCGGCGCGACAACCGGATGTGGTTACAAAAGAAAGTTGAGGATGATAAACCGTACCGCTCTGTCGTGCTGAAATTTTCAAGGGCTTTTCTGAGAGAATTTTACCAGTCACTCAACCGTCAGCAACTCCCGACTGATTCCAAACGCGAAAAAGTAAGCCTGCGTGTACTGCCAAGCAACAGGCCGGATATCCGATCGCTGTTCGAATCGGTCATTCCCTATTTCGATGCGGGCGAAAAGCCATCGGAAGAAGTACTGAAACTGAAGATGATAGAAGGAGTCTACATCCTGCTCAACACTGATCATAATCTCTATGCTTCACTGTTTGATTTCGTCGAACCGTGGAAAATAGACATTCTTGACTATCTGAATGAAAATTATATGTGCGATCTCTCGATGGAAGAAATTGCGAGTTATACCGGACGTAGTTTGGCTACCTTCAAGCGTGATTTTGCCAAAATAAGCGATCTTACGCCGCAGAAATGGATTATCAAACGACGTTTGGAAACTGCACATGAGTTAATTAAGTCGGGGAAAAAGAAAGTAACGGAGGCTTGTTTTGATGTAGGCTTCAAGAATTTGTCGCATTTTTCCAAAATATATAAGGAAAATTACGGAGTTGCGCCATCTTGGTAAGATGAGCTTTATAACAAAATGTTTTGAGCCTCGTAGCAAAGTTGTTGCGGGGCTCTCTTCGTAAATTTGCACCCGAACATTAAAACATCAGAATCATGGAAGAAATGAATAAAATGAATCTCAGTCGCCGCGGATTCCTTAAGACGGCGGCATTAGCGGGTGCAGCATTGGCCATGCCCGGCGGATTAGATAACGTTTTTGCCGCCGGAACGAAACAACAACCGGAAACATCGGGCAAGGATACTGATGCCGCACATATTACGGGCCATCGCGTATTGGGTACCGGTAAGGCAGCCTTTGAGGTTTCGGCCCTCGGTTTCGGTGTGATGGGCATGACCTATAACCGCAGTCAGCATCCGGACAAGAAGCAATGTATCCGGTTATTGCATGAAGCGGTGGATCGTGGGGTGACACTTTTCGATACAGCCATCATCTACGGGCCGCTGAATAATGAAGAATTGGCAGGGGAAGCCTTATCTGAGTTTAAAGGAAAAATCAACGTAACCACCAAATTCGGACATGAAGTGATCAATGGCAAGGGAACCGGTAGACAAGACAGCCGTCCGCAGACGATTCGTCGTTATTGTGAGGAATCACTCCGTCGCCTCCGACTCGATTCGTTGCCGATGTTCTATCAGCACCGTGCCGATCCGAATGTATCAGCAGAAGAGGTGGCATCGACTATTGCCGATCTGATGAAAGAGGGCAAGGTACAACACTGGGGAATGTGTGAGGTCAGTCCTGAGACTATTCGTAAAGCCCATGCAGTATGTCCGCTCACTGCCATTCAGAGCGGATGCACCGTCTTGTGGAGGATAACGGAGTGCTTGATACCTGTCGGGAATTGGGCATTGGTTTTGTTCCATATAGTCCGATTAATCGCGGCTTTTTGGGCGGCTGCATTAACGAGTATACGGTTTTTGATTCGAACAACGACAACCGTCAGACTTTGCCGCGTTTCCAACCGGAAGCGATGCGGGCAAATATGCGCATTGTAAATACACTGCAAGCCTTCGGCCGTACACGGGGCATGACTTCGACGCAGGTAGCACTTGGCTGGTTGTTGCAGAAAGCGCCGTGGATCGTACCGATTCCCGGAACGACGAAATTGTCGCACTTGGAAGAGAACTTGCGCACGCTGGAATTTGCCCTTTCGCCTGAAGAGTGGGAAGAGCTGGAAAAGGCAGTTGCTACCATTCCGGTGGTGGGAGACCGTTATAATGCCGAACAGCAACGGCAGGTAGAACGTTGAGAAAAGATTCTACTCACTTTATTTTGTCCGATTCTATCGTTTTTACGCAATTTATACTTATTTTTGCCTGTCGCAATTATTTATTCACCCAAACAAAACATCAAAAACAATAGTATGGACAAAGATCTAAAAAAGGTTGTGGTGCTTCTGGCACACCCCAACATGGAAAACTCACAAGCCAATAAAGCCCTGTTTGATGCCATAAAGGATATAGAAGATGTGGCTGTTTTTAATTTATACGAGATGCCGGATGAGGATATCCTCAATATGGATGCATGGAGCCGGATTATATCTCATGCCAATGCGGTGATATATCAGTTCCCATTTTATTGGATGTCGGCACCATCTTTATTAAAGAAATGGCAGGACGGGATATTTACCTATTTGGCAAAAACTCCGGCAGTAGCCGGTAAACCTTTGTTGGTGGCTACCACTACCGGTTCTGAATTTGATGCGTACCGAAGTGGAGGAAGAAATCGCTTCACGGTGGATGAACTTTTGCGTCCTTATCAGGGTGGTGCTGTGCATGCAGGGATGGTATGGCAGACTCCTTTCGTGGTGTATGGTATGGGAACACCCGATGCGGAAAAGAATATTGCCCTGGCAGCGGATCTTTATAAAAAACGGGTGATGGCACTTATCGGGAAAGATAAATCGGAAGATAGCTGGTAAAGTGTAAAGTATCAGCCAAAACACTTGATTTTGCCTTTACGATGTTGTATCTTTGTAGAAGCTTTAAGCTGAGTTTTATTATAAACCTAAACCTTTAGTAAAATGGCAAAAGTTATTCTTTCTTTTTCGGAAACCTCTAAATGGTGCATTTATTTGACAGATATTTTATGTAAGATAGGCTGTCTGCCGGATAACTATAGGTGGTTCGCTCGTTAGCAAATTAAATAGATTATAGTTATTTCAGATGTTTGGCATCTGGAATAATAATAGGCAAAAAAGAAAATAAGGTGGTATTTCCTCACAAGGATTTGCCACCTTTTTTGTTGATTTATATTTGGGTTAGGGTTTAAAGCTCATTTTTGCGCTGTTAATAAACATTGGATACGTTCTTAAAAAACGTTCCGGTTATTCTTTAAAAACGCTGTTTACGGTTATTAATGGAATGTTTTATATGTTATGATTTCAGAATCTTCTTATCAATTGATTTATTCATCAAAAATTAAAAAGAACTATTTTTACATAGTGGTTTCCTTGCCAAAAACTATCAAACTAAAATATTTCTTCATTAGATATTATCTTTCTACTTTTGCATAAAACTTTATAATAATGGGACAATTTAATGAGTATATGGAGCGTCTTGATTTCTCTGTCTTCAAAAAAATATTTATAGAGAAAGGTAGAATACGTCGCTACAAGAAGAATGAATATTTCCTGAATAAGGGAGACAAACATTCCTATATAGGTTTTATTTTAGACGGAACTTTTAGATATACTTGTATTGACAATAATGGCAATGAACATGTGGTTGCCTACAATTTCTCTAATGAACCATTAGGAAATTATTCTGCATTCCAAAAGAAAGAATATGCCCTGCTGGATATACAAGCTGTGACAGACAGCGCTGTTTATTTGTTATCCCATTCTGATGTAAACGAATTCTATAGCTCAAATATGGAAGCACAACAACAAGGCAGAATCTTAGCCGAAGAGCTACTATATGTTGCATGGAATAATATTATTTCAGCGTATAGAGCTACTCCGGAAGAACGATATAAAGAACTCTTGCAAAGATGTCCAGACTTGCCCAACCTAATAACTCTTAAAGAATTGGCTTCGTATATAATGGTAACGCCCGAAACATTGAGTCGCATACGTAAAAGAATTCTATTGGAATAAGTCTTGACCTCAATCAAGACTTTTATTTTTTCTTCTGCTTAGTTTTGTCTCATATTACTAAAACAATAATAATATGGAGACAAAGAAAATACAAATTGATAACGATCTGTGTTCTAAATGTGGCAAGTGTGTAAAAGCCTGCTTGAAAAATGTATTATCCCAAAAGAGTAAAAAAGCAGATATAAGAATCTGGAATATCACACAATGCGACTCGTGTGGTGCCTGCATCAAAGTTTGTAGAAGAAAAGCCCTTGAAATAGAAGGTATATCTTTGAGTAAAAAGCCTTTCAGCGAACAAGTGAAAAGAAAAGGACTGGCATTCTCGCTCATACTTTTCCCCATGATGTTATTAGCAGGTTTCTTGATGCACCCACATTTGGAACAAATGAAGATGATATTTACTGCACAAGATTTAGTGGAACGTTTTCATTATAATTCTTATTATCACATCGGACATTTAATCGTCATGTTCTCAGTTCCTTTTATAATGGTTTCAATGATAGGTATCATGAATAACCTACAATCTTCTGGAAAGCTTTGGGGATTTTGGGGTTGTATCATTGGAGTGTTCGGGGCATTTATTTTAGCTGTAGATAAAGGAGCTCTATGCCTGGTTTTGTCGGCATTTGATACGCTTCCGGAAGCAGACTTTATCAAAATCAGTCCGTTTTTGCAAGTCATTGTTGATAAGGCAGGATTGTTGAAGGTTTGTTACCTACTTCCCCTATTACCTATCGGTGCAGTCATTCAAGGTATAGGATTAATAAAAGAAAAACGCATAAAGAGATGGCAGGGTATATTGATGATTGCAGGCTTATTGCTCCTGAACAACCCTGACATAGAGTTAATAAGCACTATTGGAACATTATTAATGTGCTTTGGATATTTCCCTATCGGTATAAGGGCTTTGCACAATACATTATGATTAAAGGAGATTAACGAATAAGTAAGCCATAAAGTGTAAAGTAAGATTTTCTAAAATGTTTCATATTCTCAAATAAACGTTTTCTGCCCATAAATGCCCATTTTAGAAAAGCCTTATTTGTAATATAGTAACATCCCCAATATAAAAATAGCAAAAGATAATATGTAAATAGTCCACTAAATGAAAGGAACAAGAATATGAAAACTAAAGATGAATGTATTGCTGTGCTTAAGCAATTTAAAGAAGAATTTGCTTCCAAATATGGTATTCGTTCTATTGGTATTTTTGGTTCTGTAGCTCGCGGAGAAAATCATCCTGACAGTGATGTGGATGTATTTGTTGATTTAGAAGAAGCTGACCCTTTTATCATGTTCGATATCCGTGAGACTTTACAGTCGTTGTTTGGATGCAAAGTTGATTTAGTTCGCTTACGGGAAGGATTAAGAACTTTATTACTTAAAAGAATAGAACAAGATGGAATTTACGCCTAAACTGAAAGAGGAAATTATTGATAAACTGGAGCATATCAAACTCTTTTATTTAGAGTATTCTCAAGTTCTTTGACGAAAAATAATAGGTTTACGTAATATTCACTACCTTTGTCGCCAAAGCAAAAACATTGCATGTGAAAAGGTTACTTTCCAACATCGTAAAGTATGTACTGATAGTAGTATTTGTTTATTACTACGTAGGAAACACAGCCTTTGTCCATACACATGTAGTCGATCATTTCCTCGTAACTCACTCCCACCCCTACCTTCCGGGTATGCATCATTCGCACACAGAAGCACAGTGGGAAACCGTCTCCTGGTTCAATTTATTATGTCTGGACAGCTCGCATGAGTTACCGATAGTTCCCTTTATTTTATTTTTCCTAAGTTTCATCTTCTTGTTGCATGGAGCAAACCGGATTGTTCGCACAGCCCGGTCTTTCCATTTACGTTCTCCACCCTGTCATGTATGCTGAGAACAGATTTTGTTATTTAAGTTTCGTATGTAGCCTGAAAGGCAGAGCATATGCGAAACCTTAATCTGTTATTCCCAAAATACATGAAGAAAAACGAGTTCTTATCATAACGACAAAGAAATGAAATACATATATTTATTGTGCCTGACCGGCATGATGTGCTATGCTTGTACCAGTCAGCAAAAAGAACAGGAAAACCAGGAATTTTCTGTCTCAGGAGATACTATTGTGGTATCTTCGGAATCCCCCATCGCCAAGAAACTGAAAATAAGCGAAGTTCAGAAAGAATTGCATGAAACGACATTCACAGTTTCGGGCATCGTGAAAGCCATCCCCAATCATTATGCAGAAATAGCCTCTCCGTTTGCAGGACGGGTGACGCGCTCCTTTATCCGTCTGGGACAAAAAGTGGATAAAGGCAGTCCCTTGTTTGAAATCAGTTCGCCCGACTTCTTTGAAACCGGAAAAGTCTACTACCAAGCAAAGCAGGAAATGGAACTGGCTTCCAAGAATCTGCGCCGCGAACAGGACTTGTATGCACACAAAGTAAGTGCGCAAAAAGAAGTGGAAGAAGCTGAAGTGAACTATGAATTGAAAAAGAAAGATTATGAAAACGCACTGGCTGCCCTGAAGGTATTCCAGATAGAACCGGACCAGTTAGTACTGGGTCAGCCTATGATTGTCCGCTCACCCATTTCCGGTGAAATAGTGAAGAATAACATTGTAATCGGGCAATTCATGAAAGACGATGCCGACCCGGTGGCCGTGGTAGCCGATCTGAATGAAGTATGGGTAGCTGCCAATGTGAAAGAAAAGGATATGTCCCTGCTCTCTTCACTGAAAAAGGTGGAAATATCCCTGGTCTCGCAATCGAACCAGACCTTCAGCGGCACAATCTACCATATCAATGAAATGCTGGATGAAGACACACGTTCGGTAGAAGTATTAGTGGCATGCGATAATAAAGAGCGACTGATGAAGCCTGCCATGTATGCCACAGTGAAACTGACTGACGAACCTGCTGAAAGCATTCTGATCCCGACTTCTGCCATTTTGCAGGAAGAAGAACAGGCGTATGTACTGGTCTCTTCGGGCAACAATAAATTCCTGAAACGGAAAGTAGAAACTTCTGCTACGGACGGTGACAAGAGTGTCATCACTTCCGGCCTGCAATCCGGAGAAAAGTATGTTTCGGACGGTGCTTTCTATCTGCTGAACGCCAACTAAACACCGGAGTTACATAGTATGAAGAAGTTGATTTTTCTGGCGATACATCGTCGAGGACTGATGTTCGTATTGTTTGCCTTCATTGCCGTGGTGGGTTACTATTCATGGACAAGACTGGCAATAGATGCTTATCCGGATATTGCGGATACCACCGTACAGATTGTGACACAAGTGCCGGGACTGGCTGCCGAAGAGATAGAACAGCAAATCACAATTCCCATTGAACGGGCCGTAAACGGTCTGCCGGGACTGAACGTGATGCGAAGCAAAAACACCTTCGGACTGAGTACCGTGGTACTGGTGTTTGATGACGGAATTGATGACTACTGGGCACGCCAGCGTGTGCAGGAGCGCTTGGTAGATGTAGAATTACCTTATGGTGCCGTACCGGGGCTGAATCCCCTGACCTCACCTACCGGAGAGATATTCCGTTACGTCATTGAAAGCGATAATCTGGACCTGCGTGAGATCACCGATTTGCATAAATGGGTGATTATCCCCCGGTTGAAGCAAGTGACAGGCGTAGCCGATGTAAGCAACTACGGTGGCATCACTACCCAGTATCAGATCGAGCTGAATCCACGTAAGATGGAAGAGTACGATATTTCCCTTTCTGACGTGACCGAAAAAGTTGAAATGAACAATGTGAACGCCGGAGGAAGTATGTTGAGCCGGGGTGATCTGAGTTACGTGATTCGCGGTATCGGTCTGGTGAAGGATTTGAAAGATTTAGGACGTATCGTTATCAAAACGGATAATGGAGTACCTGTGTATCTGGATGATATCGGAAAACTGAAATATGGTAGCCTGGAGCGCAAGGGTGTACTGGGCTTTTATGATGGCAAACGTAATTTCTCTGACGGCGTAGAAGGCATCGTGCAAATGTTGCGCGGTCAGAATCCCTCGCAAGTGCTCGAAGGAGTACATGCCGCTATTGACGAACTGAATAACGAAGTACTGCCCAAGGGTACACACATCCATCCTTTTATGGATCGCACGAACCTGGTAGATATGACCTTACACACAGTTTCGCATACACTGTTTATGGGTATGATCCTGGTGATATTGGTACTGATTCTCTTTTTAGGAAGCTGGCGGGGTGCATTGCTCGTTGCCGTCACTATTCCCCTATCGCTACTGATAGCTTTTATCCTGATGCACGTGACGGATATACCTGCCAACCTGCTTTCATTGGGAGCTATTGACTTCGGTATCCTGGTAGACGGCTCTATCGTGATGATGGAAACGATTCTGAAGAAGCGTGAACGGCATCCCGATGAAGTATTGGAAGAAGATTCCATCTTACGACGTACAACGGAAGTCGCCCGCCCTATCTTCTTCTCTATCCTTATTATTATAACCGCTTATTTGCCCTTGTTTGCCTTCGAACATATCGAGAAGAAATTGTTTACACCGATGGCATATACAGTGGGATATGCACTGATAGGCGCTCTGTGTGTAGCATTGTTTCTAATTCCGGGACTGGCATATATGGCTTACCGTAAGCCTCGGAAAGTATATCATAACCGTTGGTTGGAAAAATTGCAGATGCTGTATCACGCACAAGTGGTTCGTGTAATTGACTGCCCGAAAGCCGTATTGGGAGTATTGGCAGGAATCCTGGTTTTAGCAGGTGTTTTGAGCTATACAGTGGGAAAAGATTTCCTTCCTCCCTTAGACGAAGGGGCTATCTGGATTCAGGTACAATTGCCTCCGGGTATCTCTATCGAGCGTTCCAAAGAGATGGGAGCTGAATTAAGAAATAAATTGGGGCAGTTTCCGGAAGTGTCGTACGTAATGACACAGGTGGGACGTGACGATGAAGGTGCAGAAGCCTTTTCCCTTTCGCACATCGAGTGTGGTGTAGGATTGAAACCTTACGATAGCTGGACTACAGGACGCAATAAAGCCAAGCTGATTGAAGCGATGAATGATACGCTCATGACCATGCCGGGATATTCGGTAGGTTTCTCCCAGCCGATTATTGACATGGTGATGGATCAGATAGCAGGTGCGCACAGTGATCTTGCACTGAAGATATACGGGGAAGATATCACGGAAACGCGTCATATTGCCGATAAAGTTGTCAATGTTATCAAGCAGATACCGGGCGCAACGGATGTTGCCGTAGACCAAGAGCCTCCCCTTCCCCAACTTCAGATTATAGCAGACCGTGACCGTATTGCCCAATACGGATTGAATGTCTCGGACGTGGCCGATCTGATAGAACTCGCCATTGGCGGCAAGGCCATTTCGCAAATCTTTGTAGGTAGCAAGTCGTATGACGTCATCTGCCGTTTCAGCGAAGAGACGCGCAATACACCGGAACGCATCGGAAACCTGATGCTGACTTCGGGCACAGGCGCCAAGATACCATTGAGCCAGGTCGCGGAAATCAAACTGACCACAGGGGCAAGCACCATTTCACGCGAGATGAATAAGCGGCACCTTACAATCCGCGTCAATCTGCGTGGTATCGACCTGACTTCTTTCTTGCAGAAAGCGAACAGGATGATTGATGACCAGGTGAAATACAATCACGAAGATTTTCATCTGAAATGGGCGGGACAGTTTGAAAACCAGCATCGTGCATACAATCGTTTGGGCGTAGTAGTTCCGTTGGCATTGGGCATTATGTTACTGTTATTGTTTGCCGCCCTCGGCAAATTCCGGCAGGCGGCTTTATTGATGTGTATCATTCCGTTGGCACTCTTCGGAGGTATGCTTGCATTGAATGTACGGGGAATGACGCTGAATGTATCTTCTGCTGTAGGCTTCATCGCACTGATTGGTGTAGCCATTCAGAATGGAGTGATTATGATTTCGCATATCAATAATTTGCGCGAACGGGGGCGCGACTTGCGCGATGCCGTGGTTACCGGTGTGCGCCATCGTTTCCGTCCTATTCTGATGACGGCTACTGTTGCTGTGCTGGGTTTGCTTCCGGCATCCCTGAGTACGGGAATTGGTTCCGATGTACAGCGTCCGCTGGCAACGGTTATTGTATACGGATTGCTGTTTGCTACTGTGGTGACACTGTATATTCTCCCCACTTTATATTATATGATGGAAAAAAAGGAAGATAAAAAGGATGAAAATGAAAAGATATAATATTGCGTTGTTTACCCTTATCGTCTGTGCCTGTTCAGTGCAGGCACAGACTGTAGAACCGATTACTTATAAGCAGTATATGCATAAAGTAAGTGCTGACAATCTGGAATATGCAGCGGAGAAGATGAATGTCAGTGCCGCACATGCAGATGTGATAGCTGCCAAGGTATTTGATGATCCGTCGCTCTCTTTTACTTATTCCAACAATGAAGATCATACTTTGCAAATGGGGCAAAGCTATGAACTGGAACTTTCGCAGAACGTAACTTTAGGAAGACGTACAGCCGGCATCAAGTTGGCACGCAGCCAAAATGAACTGGCGGAGATTGTGCTGGATGATTATTTCCGGAATTTACAGGCGGACGCCACCATTGCTTATCTGGAAGTAATGAAGCAAAAACAACTCAGTGACATCAAGAGAAGTGCATGGAGCAATATGTACGACCTGGCGAAATCCGATAGTATCCGTCTGGCATCCGGCAAGATCATGGAAGTGGAAGCGATACAAAGCAAGTTGGAAGCAGATATCATGTATAACGAGGTGCTGCAAGCTGAAACGGACTTAAAGCAGGCATATATGCAACTGTCCCTTTTTGTCGGAACCACAGTTACAGATACGCTGTTTCATCCGATAGAAGAACTGAAAAAGCCGGAACAGGTATTTGTGCTGAACGGATTGATTGAGGGAGCTATAGAACATCGTTCTGATTTACTGGCAGCTTTGAAGAATACGGAGGTTGCACGCCGCGAACTGATTCTGGCTAAGCGTGAAAAGCGTCCAGATGTGGAGTTTTCATTAGGATGGAGCCATAACAAGCGTGTGCGCAATGAAGAAGCACCTGCCCCGGCATTCAATGGAGTCAGTGCGGGGATTGCGATTCCTTTAAACTTCTCTTCTCTGAACAGAGGTGCGGTCAATGCTGCCCGTTTCCGTGCCCGCCAGGCAGAATTGCAATATGAGCAAATGTGCTTGCAGGTACAACGGGAAGTTATGGGAGCCTATCAGCAATTCCAATCGCAGGCACTTCAAGTTAAACATTACGAAAGCGGAATTCTGAAACAGGCGCAGGATGTGCTTGAAGGGAAAATATACAGTTATAACCGGGGCGAGGTTTCCCTGTTGGAAATACTGAATGCACAACGTACGTATGATGAAGTTCAGGCGCAATATATAGAAACGCTGTTTAATTATAATGCGGCACTCGTCGAGCTGGAACGCAGCTGCGGAATTTGGGATATAAAGGGATAAATTGTTGATAATATAAAAATGAGGGTATGTAAACTTTTACAATATCCTCATTTTTTGTATCATTGCAAATATAATTCTCTAAAGAACATACTATTATGAAAACTAGATTTTTATTATTTGCCGTATTTCTATTGGTGTGCAGCACTGCATTCGGTCAAGACAGTGATAATGCGAAGTTTATTGAGGTTACCGGAACTTCGGAAATAACCCTTGTGCCCGACGAGATTCATTATCTTATCGAGATTAAAGAATATTGGGAAGAGGAATTTGACGGAAAGTCCAAACCGGAGAATTATCGGACCAAAGTACCACTGACCGGAATAGAGCGAAATTTGAGAGCTGCCTTGCGAAAGATCGGGATTCCGGAAGACGCCATCCGTACACAAGAAGTAGGTGACTATTGGCGTGAACGCGGACTTGAATTCCTGGTATCCAAACGGTTTGATATCACATTGACCGATTTTAGTCAGATAGATGAGATTCTAAAGGTTATCGACACGAAAGGTATCAACTACATGCGTATCGGAGAACTGAAAAACAAGGATATGCAGGTCTATCGGCAACAAGGCAAAATAGAGGCACTGAAAGCCGCACAAAAGAAAGCTGAATATTTGGTGGAAGCATTAGGCAAACGCCTGGGAGATGTCATTCGCATTGTCGAACCGCAGGAAAGTGCAGGTTATTCCCGGTATTTTGCAGCCCAGAGCAATGTAAGTTCATCACAGGCAGAAGCTTACGATGCTTTCCGTACGATAAAACTGAATTATTCGATGCTGGTGAGGTTCGAGATAAAGTAGAATCGTACGGAAAGCAACGAAAGACTCTATTTCTTCATCCTCACCTCATACAAGTCATTCCTCCTGTCTTTCAGATTGCGCACACTGCCGTAAGTATGCAATTCATTCAATAAATCCAGATCCACATCGGATACCAGTATCATTTCTGTATTCGGTGTGGCTTCTGCACGCTTGCCATCCGTCGGGAATGCAAAGTCGCAGGGAGTAAATACACCTGACTGTGCATACTGAATATCCATATTGTGCACACGCGGAAGATTACCTACACTACCGGCAATGACAACGAAACATTCATTTTCGATGGCACGGGCATGGGCGCATACCTTTACACGTGAGTAGGCATTTTGCGTATCCGTCAGGAAAGGAACGAATAAAATCTGCATACCCTGGTCTGCCATAATACGGGATAATTCCGGAAATTCCACATCATAGCAAATCAGCACGCCGATCTTAGCACAGTCCGTATCGAATGTCTGCAAAGCCTTTCCGCCACTTAATCCCCAGCTTTTTATTTCATCGGGTGTGACGTGCAACTTCTCATACATCTCAAAACTACCATCGCGACGACAAAGGAAACCGACATTATACAAAAGTCCATCTTCTTTAATAAGCGGCATGCTACCCGTAATGATATTGATATTGTAACTGATAGCCAACTTTACAAATCGTTCTCTAATCTCTTCTGTGTAAGCTGCCAATCCGCGAATGGCCTGTGACTCCCCTTCATTATTGAATTTTGCCATCAGCGGGGCATTGAAGTATTCGGGGAAAAGAATGAAGTCACTCTTATAATCGGATACGGCATCCACAAAGAATTCTACCTGTTCAAACAGGTCATCCAGCGTTTGATAACTACGCATCTGCCACTGCACCAATCCTACGCGCACGGTGGTTTTCGGTGCAATATATTCTTCCGTAGGTTCCTGATAGTAAATGTTATCCCATTGCAACAGACAAGCATAATGCTTGGACTCTTCATCATTAGGCAGGTAATTGCGCATCACCTTGCGTACGTGGAAATCATTGGAAAGCTGAAAGGTCAATACGGGGTCGAAAATTTCTTTCTGCTTTACCTTATCTATATACTCTTTCGGGCGAAGTTGATCTGCGTATTTATAATAGTTGGGAATACGCCCACCGAACATAATAGCTTTCAGATTCAGAGTTTCGCAAAGCTCCTTGCGGTATTCGTACATACGGCGTGCCAGGCGAAGCCCACGGTATTGGGGATGAATAAAGACTTCAATACCATATAATATATTGCCTTTAGGATTATGGGTATTGAAGGTTTCTTTACCCGTCACCTGTGCATAAGTATGATCGTTCTTCACATCATCGTAATTCACAATGATGGAAAGTGCGCAGCCGACAATTTTTTCGTCTACCACGGTTACAATCTGTCCTTCGGGGAAAATTCGGATGAGTTTTTCAATTTGTTTGTGTGTCCAAAACACATCGCTGCCATCCGTATATACACGGGTGAATGATTGCGCCAGTTGCTCGTAGTCTTCTATTTGTAAATTACGCAACTGTACTTTGTTGATTTTCAATGAGTCCATAATGTCTCTTTTTTATACCAAAAGTTAAATCCGCTGCAAAGGTACGGTTTAAACTTATACATTGTCTCCCGGAATGCATATTTTTGTGAGAGACTGATTTTGCAATAAAAAAGAAATGAGGATTTAACACTTTAAGGATAAGAGTATTTTGCTTTTTTTATACTTTTGCATCGTTTTCTACAACTTTCAGTTTATTTCTTATTTAATTTTTTAAAATCATGGCTAAAAAGATGTTATTCCTGTTTGTGCTTTTGCTTTCCCTTACAGGAATGCTCAAGGCACAGGTAACTACTGCCGGAATGAGTGGTAAAGTGATGGCTGACGAAGAATCTGTCATCGGCGCTACGGTTGTAGCCGTACACGAACCTTCCGGAACCAGTTACGGTACTGTTACCAATGTAGACGGACGTTTCAGTCTGCAAGGTATGCGCTCCGGTGGTCCTTACAAGGTGACGGTATCTTACATCGGTTATCAGACGGCAATCTATACAGGTATCCAGTTGCAACTGGGTGAAACTTATTCATTGAATGTAACCCTGCACGAAGCTTCGGAATTATTGGGAGAAATCACTATTACGGCCAGTAAGTCAAAGTTCAGTGCTGAAAAGACGGGAGCTACTACCAATATTTCTTCTGAACAACTCACCACATTGCCCAGCATTAACCGCAGTATCAGCGACTTTACCCGCATCTCTCCATATGCGTCAGGAAACAGTTTTGGAGGCCGTGACGGACGCTCCAATACGTTCACGGTAGACGGTGCGAACCTGAATAACAACTTCGGTCTGTCGTCTGGTTTGCCAGGCGGTGGAAATCCGATTTCACTGGATGCCATTGATGAAGTACAGGTTGTGATTGCCCCATACGACGTGCGTCAGGCAAACTTTATCGGTGCAGGCATCAATGCTATTACGAAATCGGGTACAAACGCTTATAGAGGTAGCGCTTATATGTACTTCAACAATGAAGTGATGCGCGGTAACAAAATTGGCGATACTGATTTCGGTGCGCGTGCCGAAGAGTCCAAGACTGTTTACGGTGCTACATTTGGCGGTCCTATCATTAAAGACAAGCTGTTCTTCTTTGCAAATGTAGAGTATGAGAAGAGTCCGCAGCAAGTGATTACATGGCGTGCGGCAAAAGAAGGAGAAACTCCGAATAACTCTACGATTTCACGAACTACGGAAGCTGATCTGGCGGAATTCTCCCAGATTCTGAAAGACAAATACGGATACAATACCGGTTCGTTCACAGATTTCCCTGCCGATGTCACCAACCTGAAGTTGCTGGGACGTATTGACTGGAATATCAATCAGGGAAATAAATTGAGTGTACGCTATAACTTTACCAATAACAAAACCTGGGAAGCACCCAATGGAAGTTCGGGAAATACCGGGTATCGTTTGGCATACAACCGTGTTTCGGCATATTCCATGTCCTATGCAAACTCTTGTTATTCTTTGCAGAACATTGTAAACTCGGCTACTGCCGAATTGAACAGCCGTTTCTCTTCCAATATTTCCAATCAACTGTTGTTTACATACAGTGACATGAAGGATGAACGCGGTACGAACTCCAGCCCCTTCCCTTTCATTGATATTATGGCCGGATACTACGAAAACGGTAATCAGATATTAGAGCCTTACATGACTGCCGGTTACGAGTTGTTTACCTATAACAACCTGGTGAAGAATACGGTTATGACTATTGTGGATAACTTCACCTATTATCTGGGAGCTCATAAACTGACGGCAGGTATCAGCTACGAACGTCAGAAAGCCGGGAACTCGTATATGCGTAACGGAACCGGATATTATCGCTATTCCAGCTTCGAGGATTTCAAGAATGGAGCTGCACCTGAGTCATTTGCCTTGGCTTATGGGTACAATGGTAATACAAAACCTTCTGCGGACGTGAAATTCGGCCAGTTGGGTGTTTATCTGCAAGATGAATGGAACATACGCGATAACTTTAAATTGACCGCCGGTATACGTATGGATAATCTCAGCTTCCTGAATGATATTATGCGCAATCAGGCTATCTACGATCTGGACTTCAACGGTATGCATATTGATACGGGGGCATGGCCCGATAGCAAACTGCAATTTTCTCCGCGTGTGGGTTTCACCTGGGATGTGTTCAATGATAAGACTTTAAAAGTGCGTGGTGGATCAGGATTCTTTACCGGACGTATTCCTCTGGTGTTCTTTACCAATATGCCTACCAACTCGGGTATGATTCAAAATCTGGTAAGTATTACGACCAGATATAAGGATGGTGTTGTAACCAGTCGCGATCCCCGCCTGGAATTACTGAAAGGTAATATGATAACAGACGTAAACCAGATGATTTCCACATTGGGGCTTCCTACCTCTATCAGTCCGGAAGAAGGTGTGTTGCCAAGCTCCGTAGTGGGTATAGATCCGGACTTCAAGATGCCGCAAGTCTGGAAAACCTCATTAGCTTTGGATTACCAGCTGCCTGTATCTTTCCCGCTGACGGTTACACTGGAAGGAATGTTCTCTAAAGATATCAATGCGGTGCGCCAATACAACTACAACGTACAGGCTCCGGATAAAGATACATGGTCACGTTTTAACGGACCGGATGATCGTTACATTTATCCCGAAAACTTCCTGCAACACACGAATATCAGTAATGCAAATGTATTGACCAACACTTCCAAAGGTTGGGGATGGACAGGCAACATCACCGTAATGGCAGAACCCGCCAAGAATGTGAACATTATGGCAGCCTATACTCATACCGAGTCAAAGGAAATCAGTGGTATGCCCGGTTCGGACGCTAACTCTGCCTGGACAAATGTTCCATCCATCAACGGACCGAACAGCTCGGGACTCATGCGTTCGCAATATGTCACTCCCAACCGTGTAGTTGCTTCCATCAACTGGCGCGTACATTTGAATAAGAAGACATCTTCAAACTTCAGTCTCTTTTATAGCGGATATTCATCCAGTGGTTATAGTTTTATGTACTCTAATGATATGAATGGCGATGGTGTAACCAATGATCTTATTTATATCCCGAAGACTAAAGATGAAATCAAGTTCACGAGTACCGAAGATGCAGATGCTTTCTGGAAGTTTGTGAATCAAGACCCTTATCTGAAGAAGCATAAAGGCGAATATGCCGAAGCTTATTCGGCACGTGCTCCCTGGGTACACCGCTTTGATTTCCGTTGGAGCCGTGACTTCTTCGTGAAGATTGGCAAAACTAAGAATACGCTGCAACTCAGCCTGGATATCCTGAATATAGGTAACTTGCTGAACAGCAAATGGGGTGTAACGAAAAACATGTCCGGCGCTAATGGTGGACGAATTCTGACCTATAAGGGTAAGGATGAGAGCAACACTCCTATTTTCTCTATGTACAAAGACAGTGACGGTAATTATCCTACCGGAAGCTTCACCCGAAACCTGAATTACAGCGAATGTTGGAAACTTCAGATCGGTCTACGATACGTATTCAATTAAAGCTTCAGAACGTATATTTATCAAAAAAAGAAAAGGTGCAACCGAAACGATCGGTTGCACCTTTTTGTATTTATAAGATATTAAAGGAGAGAGAATTTTATTTGTTTTTTCTCCAGAGTTTACTCATATCTTCCAAAGTCTTGCCCTTCGTTTCGGGTACCCAACGCCAAACGAAGAAGGCAGCTGCAACACAGATGATGCCATACAAACTGTATGCGAACATCGGACTGAAGTCGTACAGTGCCGGGAATGTAGAGGATATGATATAGTTGAAAATCCATTGGAAAGCTACTGCAATAGCTACGGCTTTGCCACGGATGGTATTCGGGAAGATTTCTGAAATCAATACCCAGCAAATCGGTCCCCATGACATCATGAAGAATGCTGCGTATACAATTACGGAAAGTACCGGAACGATACCCTTGATTCCCATGCTGTCGCACATTGCCACTGCAAATGCACCTACTGCCATACCGATAGAACCGATAATCAGCAAAGGTTTGCGTCCGAAACGGTCTACAGTAAAGATAGCTACAAGCGTAAATACAATGTTTACAATACCCATGATAACAGTTTGCATCATACCACCACCTTCAGCACCTGCGTTTTCAAAAATACGCGGAGCATAGTAGAGTACGGCATTGATACCGATGGCTTGCTGGAATACGGAAAGCAAAATACCGATAACGATAACTGCCACACCATAAGAGAACAGTTTCTCTGTCTTTTCCTTGGAAGTAGCCTTGATTTCTGCCAGAATTTCTTTTGCTTTGTTTGCACCATTCACCTTCTCCAGGATAGAGTATGCCTTTTCGTCCTGATGTACCAGCACCAGATAACGCGGAGTCTTCGGTACGAAGAAAAGAAGGAAGCCGAATAATGCAGCCGGGAATGCTTCCGAACCGAACATATAACGCCAGCCGGTTTGTACACTCCACATATCCGAAGCGGCATTCACTGACAATATACCTTCAGCACTCTTGTCGATAATAGGATTTGTGTGGTCGCCCATAATCAGGAAGTTGACGAAGTAAACCACCAACATACCGAAGATAATGGCAAACTGGTTACAAGATACCAGTGTTCCACGAATATTAGAGGGTGCAATTTCTGCGATGTACATCGGACATACGGCAGAGGCAAGACCTACACCGATACCGCCCAATACGCGATACAAATTGAATGCGATGAGCAATTCCATGTTTGGCTCACCGTAGTTGAAGAATAAAAATTCGGGATAGTAAGATCCCAATGCAGACAGGAAGAACAGCACGGATGCCAGTCTCAGCGAATTGCGTCGTCCCAAGCGGGAAGCGAAGAAACCGGAAAGAGCACCACCGATCACACAGCCGATAAGTGCACTGGAAGAAGTGATACCGTGCATCACCTTGTCATATTGGAAATCCGTAGCCATCAGGAAGAAAGCTTCCAAGCCCTTCTCCGCACCCGAGATTACCGCCGTATCGTAACCGAACAGCAAGCCTCCCAGAATAGCAACGGTTGTAATAGAATACAGGTAGAGTTTACTACCATTGTTAGCATCATTCATGATAAAAAAGATTAGGTTGATAAATGAGTAAAAAGTGATAAGTGGTAGAGTGATAAAGGTGATAGAGTGATATTACTTTACCACTTATCACTCTATCACCCTACCACCTTATTATATTAGCAATACATATTCACGATTGCTTCATACAATTCTTGCTTACCGCTGGTTTGTTTCGGTTCGCCATTAGCTTTCGCATAAGCTACAACATCTTCCAAAGACAATTTGCCTTCTTCGAATTCCTTACCTTTGCCACCGTCGAATGATGCGTAACGGTCAGCCAACATCTTCTTGTAAGGAGATTCTTCCAGTAATTTAGCTGCACTTTCCAGAGCACGTGCCATAGCATCCATACCTGCAATGTGAGCGATGAAGATATCTTCCAGGTCGGTAGAGTTACGACGAGTCTTAGCGTCGAAGTTAGTACCGCCATTACCCAAACCACCGTTGCGGATGATCTGCATCATAGCCTGAGTCAATTCGTAGTTATCGATAGGGAATTGGTCAGTATCCCAACCGTTCTGGTAGTCACCACGGTTAGCATCGATAGAACCCAACATGCCGTTGTCAACAGCTACAGCCAATTCGTGTTCGAAAGTATGGCCGGCCAAAGTTGCGTGGTTAACCTCGATGTTTACTTTGAAATCCTTATCCAGACCGTGAGCTTTCAGGAAGCCGATAACTGTTTCAGTATCTACGTCATACTGATGTTTGGTCGGTTCCATCGGTTTCGGTTCAATCAGGAAAGTACCTTTGAAGCCACGAGCACGTGCATAGTCACGAGCGATAGTCAACATCTTTGCAAGGTGTTCTTTTTCACGTTTCTGGTCAGTGTTCAGCAAAGACATGTAACCTTCGCGACCGCCCCAGAACACATAGTTTGAACCACCCAGTTCGATAGTAGCGTCAATAGCGTTCTTGATCTGAACAGCAGCGCGTGCTACAACGTCGAAATCAGGATTGGTAGCAGCACCGTTCATATAACGTGCATGACCGAATACGTTAGCAGTACCCCACAACAGCTTGATACCTGTTTCAGCTTGTTTTTCTTTTGCATAAGCTACGATAGCTTTCAGATTAGCTTCGTATTCTTCGATGCTTGCACCTTCAGAAATCAGGTCTACATCGTGGAAGCAATAGTATTCGATACCCATCTTCTGCATGAATTCGAAACCTGCATCCAATTTATTTTTAGCTGCTTGCAAAGCGTCAGAGTCACCATTCCAAGGGAATTGTTTCGTTCCGCCACCGAATTGGTCACCACCTTCTGCGCAGAGAGTGTGCCACCAAGCCATAGCAAACTTCAACCAATCTTTCATCTTCTTACCCATGACTACCTTCTCAGCATCGTAGTAACGATATGCCATCGGGTTCATACTCTCTTTACCTTCGAATTTAATCTTTCCTATTCCGGGAAAATACTCTTTTGTTGCCATAATTTTAATTGAATTTTAAAGGGTTAATTATGTTTTGATTGTTAACTGTACTATTTTAATTCCCCTCGTTTTCAGAGGAGAGTTAAGTTAGCATTATTTTGCCATTGATTTTTCCAAACGATGTTTCCAGCGTGCATAAGCATCTGCATATTCCTGGCGCTTAGCCTGATTAGGCTCGATAACATCCAGTTTTTCCAGCGTTGCGAATGCTTCGTTATTATCTTTATAGATACCTGCACCGATACCTGCTCCCTTGGCTGCACCTACCGAACCATCCGTATCGTACAGTTCGATTACAGCTCCCGTCACACCTGCCAGCGTATCGCGGAAGATGGAGCTAAGGAACATATTTGCATGGCCTGCATGGATTTTCTGTACGGGGATGCCCATACCTTCCATAATATCTATACCATACTTGAATGAGAATACAATGCCTTCCTGAGCTGCACGCACAATGTGTTGTTTGCCATGCAGATTGAAGTTCAAGCCACGGATGGAGCAGTTGATCTCTTTATTTTCGAGCATACGTTCCGCACCGTTACCGAAGGGCAGAATACTGATACCTGCACTGCCGATAGGAGCTTGTGATGCCAGTACATTCATTTCATTGTAAGAGATGCCTTCGGGAGCAATCGTACGTTTCACCCAAGAATTAAGAATACCCGTACCATTGATGCAAAGCAATACCCCCAGACGGGTTTGTTCGTCCGTATGGTTTACGTGAGCGAATGTATTTACGCGTGATTTCGGATCATAGTTCACTTCACCGTTCACACCATATACAACGCCCGAAGTGCCTGCTGTAGAGGCGATCTCTCCCGGATTGAATACATTCAGTGAAAGAGCGTTATTCGGTTGGTCACCTGCACGATATGTGATCGGTGTACCTTCTTTTAATCCCAATTCTTTTGCTGCGGCAGCATTCACACGGCCTTGTTCGGAGAATGTGGGTTTGATGTCCGCAATCAGAGAGTTATCGAAACCATAATAATCCATCAGGAAGTCGGCTACACGATTGTTCTTGAAATCCCAGAACATACCTTCCGAAAGTCCGGAAACAGTGGTACAGATTTCACCGCTCAACTTCATGGCGATGTAATCACCCGGCAACATAATCTTATAAATCCGTTCGTAGATGGCCGGTTCGTTTTCCTTTATCCATGCCAGTTTAGAGGCAGTGAAGTTACCCGGAGAGTTCAACAGATGTGAGAGACATTTCTCTTCTCCCAGTGTTTCGAAAGCTTTCTGTCCGTAAGGCACAGCACGCGAGTCACACCAGATAATGGAAGGACGCAGCACATTCTGGTCTTTGTCCACACATACCAATCCATGCATCTGATAAGAGATACCGATTGCCTTGATTTCACCTGCGTTTGCACCCGATTCATTCATGACAGCCTGTGTGGCAAGCTTCAGATTTTCCCACCAGCTTTCGGGATTTTGTTCCGCCCAACCCGGTTTAACTGCAATGATTGCCGCCTCTGTCTTCGGGAAGAAAGCAGAAGATACACATTTGCCGGTTTCGGCGTTTACCAGGCTCGCTTTTACGGACGAGCTTCCAATGTCATAGCCTAATAAATACATGGTATTAATTATGAGTTTTGATTTATGAATTATTTTATTAATACTTATCTTCTTACCTTATTATATATCTTCTTATCGAATCGATAATAGCGTGCGGCACGGTGGGCAACTCCCTGTTGTTTTTCCTCCAATGGAACAACGTATTCCATCATCGCTATTTTCTTATGGAAGTTCCGCACGTCAATAGGCTTGCTATATATCAATTCATATAAAGTACGCAGTTGTGATGCCGTAAACTTACGGGGAAGCAGATCGAACAAGGCCGACGGATTAATCTCCACGTACTGGCGGATATATACCAATGCTTCTTTAATAATCAGATTATGGTCGAAAGCCAATGCCTTAATATCTTGCAGTGCCACCCAATATGCTTCGAAATCAGCCAGATTCCGACTCAGTGCCCGGTCTATCTTCACCAATGACAGGTAAGCAATTGTAACGATACGCTCCACTCTCGATTGCATGGCACGTTCCAGCCAATGAATGTCTTTCGGGTCCTTCGTCCGGTTTTTAGAACCGAATGCCTTGAATTGCATCAGATTGACGTTCTTCAAACCCGTTAGTTCGTTCAACACACGCTGTGCAGCTTCATCCAGATCTTCATCCATATAGATCAGGCTTCCGGGAAGCTTCATATCGTGAAAAATTTCACCTTGCTCCTCACCTACACGTTTTATTAACAGAACTTTTAATTGTTCTCCGTCAAAGCCAATCACTACACAGTCTACTGATATATGATTGTTCGCTAATGGGGTTTTATGTTCCATGTTTTGCATAATATCCATGTTTAAGCGCTGCAAATATAAACAGGTTTTTTGAATATACAAGCGCAGAAAACTTAATTTCTATTATGTTATAAAGCACTATTTTTCAATATGATAGATATCGTACATTTTACAATATCAAAATACGGCCTTATCGTTGAAAGTACAATATGTATTGTTGATAAACGGAAGAATCAGGTAATTGTAGGAAGTACAATAAGAGTGAAGTGCTTTATTTTTAAGGATTTTAGTATACCGGAAGATTAAAAAGACAAGTACCTCTTATTGTATTTTAGTTGAAGTGCTATAAAAAGATTTTTTTCTCATCTATCCCTCTGCTTCTCAATAAACTCCCTTCTCCGAACGGAGGGAATTAAAATAGCTTATTGCACAAAAATCCTTCGTTTGTGCGGTCAATATCAGAAAAAGCTATACCTTTGCACCACTTTTTTAATTAACTACTAAAACAAGAACAGTATGAAAGCATTTGTATTTCCGGGTCAAGGCGCCCAATTCGTAGGAATGGGAAAAGACTTGTATGAAAACTCCGCTTTAGCAAAAGAATTGTTTGAAAAAGCCAATGATATCCTGGGATATCGCATTACGGATATTATGTTCAACGGTACAGACGAAGACTTGCGTCAAACGAAGGTAACTCAGCCTGCTGTATTCCTCCACTCCGTTATCTCCGCACTTTGTATGGGTGATGATTTTAAACCTGAGATGACTGCCGGTCACTCATTGGGCGAATTCTCTGCTCTGGTTGCTGCCGGTGCATTGAGTTTCGAAGATGGGTTGAAGCTGGTTTATGCCCGTGCCATGGCTATGCAGAAAGCTTGCGAAGCACAGCCCTCTACAATGGCGGCTATCATTGCCCTCTCCGATGAAAAAGTAGAAGAAATCTGCGAGCAAGTAACCGCTGAAGGCGAAGTTTGCGTTGCAGCCAACTATAACTGCCCGGGACAGATCGTAATTTCCGGTTCTATCGAAGGCATCAATAAGGCATGCGAACTGATGAAAGCTGCTGGAGCAAAACGTGCTTTGCCATTGAAGGTAGGCGGCGCTTTCCACTCTCCGCTGATGAATCCTGCAAAAGTTGAATTGGAAGCAGCTATCAACGCTACTGAAATCCACACTCCCAAATGCCCGGTTTATCAGAATGTAGATGCATTGCCTCACACTGATCCGGAAGAGATCAAGAAGAATCTCGTAGCTCAGCTGACAGCTTCTGTACGCTGGACACAGACTGTTAAGAATATGGTTGCTGATGGTGCTACCGACTTCACAGAATGTGGACCAGGTGCTGTACTGCAAGGTCTGATCAAGAAGATTGCACCGGAGGTATCTGCTCACGGTATTGCATAATCCTTAAATACAATATATTTGTAAGGGCTGTCTTTTTAATCAAAGACAGCCCTTTATTTTGTAATCGTACTATCCGCATTCAGAATAGGAAGATAAACAGCATCTCAACAAAACTTTTTCATGTAAGTATGAAAGTTCTACATTCAACTTGCATTATCTTTGCAAAAACATGCATGATATGGAGAAAATCGACGAATACAGAAACATCCTTGCAATGCCTCTTTGCAAACTATCAATAGATAAACTGGTGCAGGAAATATGCCTGCATCCGGAATACCTTAAAGATATATATCGGTTGATTTCCGACGATAAAATTGTCGTTTCATGGCGGGCTATATGGGCATGTGAGAAAGTGAGTGAGAAACATCCCGGTTGGTTTGTTCCATTGCTGGATGATATTATTCAGCGATTATTAGTCTGCAAACATGATGGTTCCAAACGGTTGTTGCTGTCTATATTATATAATGTACCTGCATCTGATCCTGTCTCTGTCGATTTGCTAAATTATTGCCTGGATCATATGTTAGCCCCACAAGAAAGTATCGGTGTGCAGGCGTTGTCTATCAGAATGGCTTACCAGCTTTGCAAGTCTGAGCCGGAACTTTTGAAAGAGCTGCAACTCATATTAGAGAATGCAGATACCGAATATTATTCCACGGGCGTTAAAACTACCATACGGAATATCCTGAAAAAGATAAATAAATAAGTTCTCGTTTCTACATCCTTTTTTCACTCCTGATTTGATGAGCAACACATTTACTGGGTATGCACAATTTTTCTGTAATCCCCATCACTTTTCTTCTTAAACCCATTACTTAGCAATACCTTTATTGAAGCTGCGTTTTCTTCCGAAGGGTCTGCTGCTATTTCACGTCCTCCCAATTCAATGATCTTCTCTTCCAACTTCCAGATAATCATTTTACCGATGCCTCTATTCAGATACTCTTCTTCACCAATCAAATATCCGATCTCGTAAGTATGGTTCTTTTCGGGGATGTCTCCATACAAACTCTCAAAGTCGTGCCCTTCTTCTTCCAAGTCTTTCAAGAAAAAACAATCTGCAAAAAGACAATACCCAATCCTCTTATCTTTATAGTAAACAATAAAATGTCTTATGAAGTCATACTTACCATTTCTGTTGTTTACCTCATCCAGCCAGGCATCTCTTTGTCCTTCCCCATCCGGGCACAGCCACTTATAGATATAATCTTTACTCAACCACCTGTCAAACAACGGTATATCTTCGTCAAGCAAAGGCTTTAATACAATTCCATCCTTATCGAACATAAGCTTATTGAAGTCATTTTCATGTTTATTCAACCCGATTTCCTTTCACATCTATAAAGAAAGTTTCGCCGTTCAGTTTCACCTTTGCTTTACCATCTTTATTAAAATAGCGGGCGTCATCATATATAAAAGGAATAACCTCTTTCCCTGTCTGATCTATAAAGCCGCATTTACCCTCCATACATACTGCTGCCAGCCCTGTTTTGGTAAAAGACCATGCAGGATTATATATACATGGAATCACTTCCTTCCCCGTTTTATCCACATAACCCCACCAACCATTCTGCCTGACTAATGCCAATCCTACAGAAAAGGCATAGGCATAGTCATAGATAAACGGCACGACTTCTTTGCCTGTTACTGCATCTATAAAGCCCCATTTACCATTATATTCCGTTGGTACTAATTTTTGCACTTTCATTTTTTGAGTATCCATAATTGCTGTAATCCGTTAAACTTTGAATTGATAAACGAGAAATAGTTCAGAGGAATGACTTACCCATATTGCGGAACATTCAGAATCAGCATACAGAGTATGCTCAGTGACAAAGATAGTGATAAAAAGCGAGAATAAAACACCGGTTAAGAAGAAGGCTTGCGAAATGAGACGCAATCAGAAAGAAAAAATAGATTTCAAAAGAATAATTCTCCGCTTTATGCTATTTTTGCAGAAAGCGCTTAAAAAGTATTCTTATGGATTATAAAATAAATGCCCCGACCGATGGAGATGAGATGATATTCAGACATGCGGATATATTTTTCAGTTGTTTCTTCAATGACGAAAATCATTGTGTACATCAATCCCGCGAGCACGCCATGAACTATGTTTATTCAGGCGAAATGCTCATTGATGACGGGAACAAAATCACCCATGTACAGAAAGGCGAGTGTGTGTTTATCCGGCGCGACCACCGGGTTACGCTGACTAAGAAACCACTCGATGGCGAGCAGTATTGCGGTATTTTTCTGATGTTTACACGGCGTTTCTTGCGCGAGATGTTTCAACGAATTCCTTCGGATAAAGCGCTGGACAATGTGCCCAAAGTCCGTTCAAGCGTGATAAAATTGCCTATCAGCATGGAAATTGACAGTCTGTTCACTTCGATGACTCCTTACTTCAACCAGAAGCTCCAGGCACAGGACGATTTCATGAATCTGAAATTGCAAGAGGGACTGCTGGCGTTGCTACATATTGACGAACGCTTTTATCCCACACTCTTTGATTTCAACGAACCCTGGAAAATTGACATCCTGGAATTCATGGAACAAAATTACATGTACGATTTCAGTATGGAAGATTTAGCCACGTTTACGGGACGCAGTCTGGCTACATTCAAACGGGATTTCAAGAAGATTAGCACCCTTACTCCGCAAAAATGGCTGATTCACAAACGCCTCGAAGCGGCCTACGAGAAAATGAAAACCGGCACACGGAAAGTACAGGACGTTTATCTGGAAGTAGGATTCAAGAATCCATCCCACTTTGCTACGGCTTTTAAAAAGCAATTCGGCGTCTCTCCTACCGCTATCTCCCAATAAATTTCCGCGAGTTGCGATTGATATAGTAAAATGAGCTTCTGAGAAAGATTCTTTGAGCCTCGCAGCAAATCTGCTGCGGAGCTTTTGCGTTAACTTTGCATTGTTGAATCAAAAGACAAAAAACAATGAAAAAAGTAATAATGCTAATCATGCCTCTGATGCTGACAGTTGTTAGTGTTCAGGCACAAAATCAAAAAGAAATGAAAGGTAGTAATATTAAAGCACAGGAGTTAGTTCTCACGCAGGAATGGGACAAGACTTTCCCACAGTCCAACAAAGTGAATCACCGTAAAGTGACGTTTGTCAACCGCTATGGAATTACATTGGCAGCAGATCTCTATGAACCGAAAGATGCGAAAGGCGCATTGGCAGCCATTGCAGTAAGCGGTCCTTTCGGTGCCGTAAAGGAGCAGTCCAGCGGATTATATGCGCAAACAATGGCTGAACAAGGTTTCCTTACTATCGCCTTCGATCCCTCATTTACAGGCGAGAGTGGTGGCGAACCTCGCAGGGTTGCTTCACCGGACATCAATACGGAAGATTTTCAGGCTGCTGTCGATTTTCTCTCCACCCAGCCGAATGTTGACCCGGAACGTATCGGTATTATCGGCATTTGCGGATGGGGTGGTCTGGCACTTAATGCAGCTGCTATCGACACACGCATCAAGGCTACTGTTGCCTCTACAATGTACAACATGAACCGCGTAAATGCAAATGGCTATTTTGATGCCGACAACAATGAAAACGCCCGTTACGAGAAACGCAAGCAACTCAATGCACAGCGTACCAAAGAGTACGCCCAAGGTTATTATGAACAAGGCGGTGGGGTGGTCGATCCGTTGCCAGCCGATGCACCTCAGTTTGTGAAGGATTATTACGATTATTATAAGACACAGCGCGGATATCACAAGCGTTCGGGCAATTCCAACGATGGATGGACAGTTACCGGCCCAATGTCATTCCTGAATCAGCCTATTCTTGCTTATAGCAAAGAAATCCGCTCTGCCGTACTGATTATGCATGGTGAAAAAGCACATTCCCGCTATTTCAGTGAAGACGCCTACCGCGATATGACCTCTTACACCAACTATCGTGACAATAAGGAACTTCTTATCATTCCAGGTGCCTCACACACCGACCTTTACGACGGTGGAGGAAAAAATGCCATTCCATTCGATAAATTGGCGGCATTCTTCAACGAGAATCTGAAATAAGAAAACCCGGGAAACGTGGAAAATGATTTCCATCGTAAAATAGCTTACTGAAATTTGGCACGCCGTTGTGAATCAAGTATATTTGTACATTCATTATAAGTACTATAATTATGCAAGATTTTGTAAACGGACGCTGTGGTTGGTGCGGAACTGACGAACTGTATGTGAAATACCATGATCAAGAGTGGGGAAATTTAGTGACCGACGACAAGACGCTGTTCGAGTTTCTTGTGCTGGAGAGTGCCCAGGCCGGATTAAGTTGGATAACGATCCTCAAAAAACGCGAGGGATATCGCAAAGCCTTTTGTGGTTTCGATGCCGGACAGGTAGCACAAATGACCGATGAAGATGTCGAACGGTTGATGCACTTTGATGGCATTGTAAAGAACCGTCTGAAAATCAAATCGACCATCACAAATGCAAGGTTATTCCTCGCCATACAAAAGGAGTTCGGTAGTTTCTATGAATATACACTGTCGTTCTTTCCCGACAGAAAGCCGCTTATCAATACCTTTCAATCCTTGAGTGAGATTCCGGTATCATCTCCCGAATCCGATGCCATGAGCAAGGATATGAAAAAACGAGGATTCAAGTTTTTCGGATCTACGATCTGCTACGCCCACTTGCAGGCTGCGGGATTCGTCAACGATCATCTGGCGGACTGTATCTGTCGAAAAGGATAAATGACAGTATAACTTCATACAAAGTAAAAGGCGGTATTTCCTTGCATGGATTTACCGCCTTCTCGTTTTACTTTTTTATTCCCAAAATACTTCTTGCTTTCTCTTCACTGGAGATAAAATCGAGTGCATTGATTATCTCGTCATAATTCTCCCGGTCGGAGATATTCGGAGCTAAAATTTTCAGGACTTCCAGTTTGTCATCATCAAACCGGTATATCGACATCATCCGCACACACTGTTTGCAACTTAATCCCCTGTTACCGATTCCGGCTTCCAGCAAATCCAGTTGATCGTCTTTGAAAGGTTTGCTCTTCACTTTGTTGTAAAGAGACAAGAAATCCCTTTCGTTCATCCCTCTTCCACCACTAACATGCGGACGGGAAGGGGCTTCTCCACCAATTTCCACAGACGGATAAACTGCTACAGGAGGATTGGTATACTTCTCGTAAGAATCCATATAAGTCACTTTCCCATCCACAAATCCAAGATCGATGATCGTTATACCGGGAGCTCCGGAAATACTTTTTTCATATCTCCATCCTTCTACTTCGTGATCGAAGCTACGGTGCATTGGCTGTCCCAATATGGATGTGATCTCTTCTTTGGTCATTCCTTTCTGAATTTTCATCAGGGTATTACTGTCAATCCCTAAAATCATGGCACAACTACCCATACAGATTGCAAATGTCAGTAGTGCTAATGTCAGTTTTATTGTTTTCATTGTATATATTGTTTTTAGTTTTTATGTTGCTACAAATATAAGTGGAGAAAAACATATAATATTATCTTTTTCCCTATTATTTAGGGAGATTTCCCTATTATACCAGTATTCTTTTTTTCGTTAGCATCAGCTTTGCCACCTTGTTTGTATTCACAGGGGGAGACGCCTTTATGACGCTTAAAAGTCCGGTTAAAATATGGCACATTATTAAAACCAACATTATAACAGATTTCTGAAACCGTCATCCTCTTCTGCCTCAAAAGCTGGCAGGCTAAACCTATACGATACTCGTTCAGATAAGTGACAAAAGTCTTTCCGGTAGCTTTCTTGAAGAATATACAGAAAGAAGCCCGGTTCATGCCTACATACCGTGCCACATCATCGAGCGTAATGTTCCGCTTTGCATTGCAGATAACGTATGTCTGGATCTGATTCATACGCTTCGTTTCTTTGTCAATCCTCTGATATTTACCTACCACGTGCTCACTGCCGCTATCTGCCATTATCAGGATGAGCTTTATCATGGACGCAACTTTTTCAGCTTCACTTTGATTACACATCTCTTCCAGAAGGTCAATGATTGCCTCCGACTTTTCCTTATCGAATTTCACCGCATCATACTTCTTCTTCAACTTATCTATATGTCCGCACAGTTCCGGAAAAGTACCGGAACACCTATCGAGGAAATCATTGTCAAACGTCACGGTAATGTTCGCAATCCTGCCCTGCTCATCCGTATCATCGTCCTCAAAATACCAGCAATGTGGAATTTCCGGCGGTATCATAACTACCTCTCCACCAAGAAAAGGCTCCGTCATGTCGCCTATCAACCTCATGCCGGAACCTACGATCACATACGAAAGCTCCCAGGTAGATTGCTGATGCAAACCTATTTGTTCATCGGGCGCAAGATGAACATTCTCGAAAGTAAAAGAACGTCTTTCTGATTGGGGCATTATACTATAATTTAATATTCTCTATTATTTTTCTCCTTATACAGGGAAATATGCAAATATAAGACAATTCTAATAAACGATAAGATAAATGCATAAACTAATTGAGGGATAACTTTGCACGCGATATAAAACTGATAATATCAGATATCTGGATAACTTAGGTCCTGCCAGGTTTGCGAAAATATGGCAGGTTATTTTTTAGTGTGAAAATGAATTTAATATCAAAATAATGAATACAACAACTTATTTGGCATCGAAGCCGCGCTATGAAATACTGGACGGGCTCCGCGGCGTTGCCGCAATGATTGTGGTAGCTTACCACTTGTTTGAAACTTATTCTGCCGGCCCTGTCCATCAGATTTTGAATCATGGTTATCTGGCTGTGGATTTCTTTTTTGTTCTTTCCGGTTTTGTGATAGGGTATGCCTATGATGACCGCTGGGACAGGATGTCCATAAAAGATTTCTTTAAGCGACGCCTGGTACGCCTGCATCCTATGGTGATTATGGGCACGTTAATAGGAGCTGTCTTTTTCTATCTGGGTGACTGTTCCGCTTTCCCTCTGATTATGGAAACACCTTGGTGGAAAGTCCTCCTGATGGTTCTGCTCGGTTGCCTGATGATCCCCACACCAGTTTCATGGGACATACGGGGCTGGTGGGAAGTAAACTCCCTGAACGGCCCTACCTGGTCGCTAATGTGGGAGTATATAGCAAACATTCTATATGCTTTGTTTATCCGCCATTTCTCTAAAATCGCCTTGGGAATCTTTGTTGCCCTGGCAGCGTTGCTGACTATCGACATAGCATTCAATATAGATACTTTTGGTCTGTTAGCCACAAGAGAAGCGGCTGCATATACCTTTATCGGCGGATGGAGCCTTACTCCCGATCAACTCTACATCGGTATATCCCGACTGCTTTATCCTTTCTTCGTGGGGCTACTGCTCTCGCGCGTCAACAAACTGATAAAGATAAAAAGAGGATTTTACTGGTGCTCATTGCTGATAGCTGCCATTTTAGTTATGCCCCGCATCGGCGGTACGGAAGCCATGTGGATGAACGGTGCTTACGAAGCTTTTTGTGTACTTATTATGTTCCCTTTAATAGTAGCGATGGGAGCAGGCAGCAATGTGACGGGAAAACGTTCCGTAGCCATCTGCCAATTTCTCGGAGAGATCTCCTACCCTCTTTATATCACACATTTTCCGCTGATTTATATGCAGATAGCCTGGGCACGGAATCATCCGGACGCACCTTTAGGAATGCATGTTTTGCTTGCAGTTTCCATCTTCATTTTATCCATTGCTATCGCGTATGCTTGCCTTAAACTGTATGACGAACCGGTACGTGAATGGCTGAAAAGGCGTTTTTTGATGAAAAGAAGGTAAAATACCTCTATGCTAAGTAGCATTTTCTTGTAATTTGCAAAATCAGCAATCGGGATTTATAAGTAATGCGGATAGGAAACACCTATCCGCATTATCCAATATCAACTTCCAATAGCTGAAGAATATCTTATGTTGTAACTTCATGTACTTTTTTATGTGGCTATCTTCCTCCCACAGCATGGTATAAATCAATTACTCCTTGTATTTCCTCAAATTTATCTTGAGCCTGCGTTAATTCCGCTTCCAGTAGTCTCTGACGTGCAGTCAATACTTCAAGATAATTAGTGGAAGTATGTTGCATCAGTAATTCGGTTTTGCGCACGGCTTCTTGCAAGGTCATGATTTGTTGATTGACATAATCCATCCGAATGCGGGCAGATTGCCAACGTGTCAAAGCATTGTTTACTTCTTTTCCAGCATCTAACAGGGATTGCTGGAATAGAAGAAGAGCTTCTTCCTGGCGAGCTTTTGCCTGACGCAGGTTAGCTATATTCGTTCCCTTATTGAACAGAGGTTGCATAAGCGAGCCTACCGCACTGAACAACCAACTTCCGGGATTGACTACAACACCGCCGACATTGTTCGTCCATCCGGTAGAGCCGGAAAGAGTAAGGCTCGGATAAAAAGCGGAACGGGCGGCATTGGTAGCATAATATGCTTGTGCCAGATTCCATTCCGCTTGTCTCACATCAGGACGGTTGGCAAGCAGCTGTATGGGAAGTCCGGCAGAAAGTGTGTCGGGAAACTGTTGCTTTTGCAGTGCTCCCCGCATGATGTCATGTGATGTATCGGCCAGTAATGCTGAAAGTCCGTTCTCTGTTTCACGTATACTTTTCCGTATGGACACCACAGACGCTTCCAATGCCAAACGGTTCGCTTTGGCCTGAAGTACCGCTGCATCGTTGGATTTTCCAGCCCGTTTCAACGCCTCGATAGAGTGTTCTGTCTCTTTCCAAGTAATCAACGTCTGTTCACTGATGATGAGTTGGCGGTCGAGCATCAGCAACATATAATAACTATTGGCGATTGTGGCTATAAGCTGTGTCTCTACCGCCTGCCTGTAAGCCCGACTTCCTTCGAGAGCGGCAAGCGCCTCTCGTTTGGCATTGGTTACTTTTCCAAACAAATCTATTTCCCAGCTTGCGGAAGCGGCAAGATTATATGTCTTTATCGCTTTCGCTCCCTCTGTACCACTGATACTGCCATCCGGAGCCAGTACTACCGATGGCAGATAAGAAAGTCGTGCATTCATTAACACCGCTTCTGCAGCTTTCACTCGTGTATGGGCTACACGCAAATCCGTATTTCGTTCCAACCCTTTATCGATCAAGGCTTGCAAATTTTTGTCCGAGAATAAATTCCGCCAGCCGAGAGTAGCTATTGAAGCTGTGTCTTTTGTTTCCTCCAAGTCTCGGTATAATCCTTCGGTCTGAACTTCAGGACGGGAATAAGGTTTATATATGGAGCATCCCGTCATCAGACAAACTGCCCATAACAATATGAATGTATAATATGCAAATTTCATCTTCATTCTTTTATCTTAAGGTTCTCCAATTCCGTTTGTATCGCCCAATCCGCATCTTTACATGAAGTCTGTGCAGGTCTGATTTTTTCTTGCAAATACTGAAAGACAATGAAAAGGACGGGAACAAATAGCAGCAGTGCCAATGTTCCTATCAACATACCTCCCACTACACCGGAAGCCAGAGAACGGCAACCGTTCGCACCTACACCGTGTGCCATCATCAGAGGCAGCAATCCAAATATCATAGCCATGACCGTCATCAAAATCGGACGTAAACGGTCTTTTGCCGCCACATAAGCAGCTTGTAAGAGCGACATGCCCGCTTTTCGGCGTTGTACTGCATATTCAGTCTGCAAAATGGCGGTTTTGGCGAGCAATCCTATCAGCATGATGAGTCCGGTCTGCATATAGATATTATTTTCCAGACCTAAAATCTGAGCAAACAGGAAGCTTCCTAAGAATCCGCACGGAACGGACAAAATGATCGAGAAAGGAATGAGCAAACTCTCGTAAAGCGCACACAATATCAAATATATCAACACCATACAGATGGCAAAGATAATAGCCACATTATTAGTCGTCTGACTTTCCTCGCGGGAAATACCTCCAAACTCGTACGCATAATTAGCCGGAAGCAGCTTTTCTGCTGTTTCCTGTACCGCTTTCAATGCGTCCCCCGAACTGTATCCGGATGCAGGTGTTCCATTGATAGAAATGGAATTATAAAGGTTGAATCGTGACACGTCCTGTGGCCCATAGGTTTTAGTAAGCTGTACGAATTGTGCGAGAGGCGCCATTCCCTCACCCGTTCGAACATAAATATGGTTCAAGGATTCAGGAGTAACCCGGTATGTCGGATCTGCTTGTATCTGCACACGGTACAATTTGGAGAAACGATTAAAGTTCGACACATAACCTCCTCCGTAATAACCGGAAAGAGTTTCCAGAATCTCAATAGTGGAAATACCTGCTTGTTCGCATTTGGCAGCATCTATATCAACCCAATATTGCGGGTAGTTCGTTTCAAAAGAAGAATATGCCATCTCTATCTCCGGACGTTCATTGAGAGCTGCTACGAAGTTGTCCGCCACTTCCTTGAACTTGTTCAGATCGCCTGAAACCTTGTCTTGCAGATAAAGTTCGAAACCGCTTCCCATCCCGTAGCCCGGTATCATTGGAGGAGTCACGGCAAAAAGTTGCATATCCGGTACACCGGGAGCGAAAGCATAGATACTGTCTATGATTTCCCTTGCCGATTGTCCTTTTCCCTTTCTCTCGTCCCAGTGTTTAAGAGAAAGAAATGACATTCCCATAGATGAACCTGCGCCACTGAAGGAATATCCCACGATGTTGGCGTTATAGTCAATGTCGGATATCCGGTTTATGTTCCGGTTTACTTCTTGCATGATACGCCGGTTTTCAGCCATCGAAGTTCCGGGCTTGGCATTCATACTAATCATTACCGAACCTGTGTCCTCATCGGGAACAAGTCCGGTTTTGGTGGTACGCACCAAAAAGACAAGCAATATCATCGACACCGCCAGTGTTCCCCACATCAGCCATTTACGCTTGACAAGGAACAGAACAGAGCGCATATATCGGGAAGTTATCGCATCGAAAGCCGCATTGAACGCTGTACGGAAACGAGCGGCAAAATTGTTCTTCGTATTCCCTTGCTCATCCTTGTAAGGATGAAGCAGCAAAGCGCACAAGGCAGGTGAAAGGGTAAATGCATTGATCGCTGAAATACCCACAGCTACGGCCATCGTGATGCCGAATTGCTTGTAGAATTCTCCGGATGTACCTCCCATCATGGAAACGGGAATAAACACGGCCATGAATATCAGCGTAGAGGTCAGGATAGCCGATGCGACACTCCGCATAGCATCGTTGGTGGCCATATAGGAAGAACGATAACCTATATCGAAACGTGCTTGTACCGCTTCGACCACGATAATGGCATCATCCACTACCGTACCGATAGCAAGAACCAGTGCAAAGAGCGTGATTAAATTGACAGAAAATCCAACCACTGCCATAAAAGCAAATGTGCCAACAATGGATACCACAATGCCTATCGTCGGAATAAGGGTGGAACGAATGTCATGCAAAAACACATATACCACCAGCACTACCAGTAAGATAGCTTCCAACAATGTTTTCAATACAACCTTGATGGATGCTTTCAGAAAAATGTTCGTGTCGTTCAGAGTTACGAATTCCAGTCCTTTAGGTAAATCCTTGCCGAGCTCGTCCAGTACGGCATCTATTTCATTGATAGTTTCCGAAGCATTGGAGCCGGCCTTTTGGTAAATCATTGCCATAGCAGCCGGATGACCATTCATCTCAGTCGAATAGTTGTAGGCTTCATCGCCCAACTCTACATCTGCCACTTCATTGAGTCGGAGAACCTCACCGCTAGGGAGGGAACGAACGACAAGTTCACCGAACTCTTCCGGAGTGGAATATCGGCCTCGGTATTTCATTGTGTACTGATAAGCGTTATCATGATTTTCCCCAAAGGCTCCCGTAGCAGCTTCAATGTTCTGCCGTTCCAGCATAGCGGTGATGTCCGAAGGGATAAGACCGTATTGCGCCATCTTATCGGGTTTCATCCAGATACGCATACTGTAATTGGAACCGAACAGCATCATATTACCCACACCCCCGATACGCTTGATACGCGGTTCCACGTTTATCTTCATGTAATTGTTCAGGAACTGCAAATCATATTTCCCGGTAGGGTCAAAGAGCGAGAATGTTTTCAGTTCGGCATTCTGTTGCTTCATGGTGGTAACACCGACTTTTGTCACTTCGGCAGGAAGCAAACTCAAGGCAGTGGATACACGGTTCTGTACGTTTACCGCTGCCATATCAGCATTACTTCCCTGCTTGAAATAAACATTTATCATGGCATCACCGTTATTAGAGGCCGTGGAGGTGATATAAGTCATATCTTCCACCCCGTTGATGGACTCCTCCAGAGGAACTACAACCGATTTCTGTACCGTTTCGGCGTTGGCTCCCGGATAGTTGGCAAATACTTGAATAGTAGGCGGTGCAATATCAGGATACTGTTCCACAGGCAGATTAGATAAGGCGATGAATCCCATTAGTACGATCACGACAGATATGACGCCAGAAAAAACTGGGCGGTCTATAAAAAATCTTAGGTTCATAGTTTTTTATTATTTGGAGGGTTCATCTTTTCTTATATCTATCTGAATACCGTCCTGCAGAAGTCCCGTTCCTTCGGTTACAATTACGTCACCTACGGCAAGACCGGATCTGACAATATAATCTTTGCCATCATTGAGTTTTTCCACAGTCAGTTCACAAGAGTGAACACAACCGTCTTCAGCTACCTTATATGCCAGAATCTTATTCTGCAATTCGGTGGTAGCCGTCTGCGGAATGACAATGACAGAATCTTCACGATGCGGAATAATGACGTTACCGATTCCCCCACTTAATAATGTACGGTTGGTATTATCAAAAATACTGCGGACGGATACCGTACCGGTCTTCCGGTTGATAATGCCGCTAATGCTCTCTACGTGTCCTTGTCCATCATACAGACTACCGTCATTCAGTTGTAATCTGACCGGAGGCATTTGGCGGATTACTTCATCATGGGATCCGTATTGTCGGAGTAAGGAATGAACCCGCTTCTCGGTTATTGAAAAATAGACATACACCTCTGAATTGTCGGAAACGGAAGTTAATGGAATAGCCATCGAAGCGCTGACCAATGCGCCCTCCCGGTAAGGTAGTGTGCCGACAACTCCATTCGACGGACTTTTTACCTCCGTATAAGACAGGCTGTTCTGTGCATCCTCTTCCAAAGCCTTTGCCTGTTCCAATGTCGCTTCGGCAATGGCAAGGGCATTCTTCGCAGTGGACAGATCGTATTCTGAAACGACTTTTTCCGCAAAAAGCTGTTGCTTGCTGCGATATTCCAGACGAGCCGTCTCCACCTGTGCTTCAGCTGCATGTACATCAGCCATTGTTTTGCGCCATGCTGCACGGTAAGGCACTTGATCTATGACGAACATTACTTCACCTTTCCGAACCGTTTTCCCTTCATACACACGAAGCTCTGTTATCGTACCTGATATTTGTGGATAGATGTCAATATCCTGCCGCCCTTGTATGGAAGCTGAATAAGACTCGTTTATTTCCACCGCCTTTGCGGCAACAGTCATCACCCGGCATAATGGCAGTGTTTCTTTCACTTCCCTGTTCTTGCACGAAGACAGGCACATTGTACATGCTAAAAGTATAACTCCAATAATTCTTTTCATTCTTTCTTCTCTTTTTTGGCGCAAAGGAAAGAATTACGGAACTGTACCGCAATAAGCAAATGCGTGAAACGTAGAAAACAGTTTCGGAAACGTAATAAATGGATTACGACATGTGGATAATGAAATATACTCTCTTTTTCATTTCCTGTATTCGATTCACACTCAATTTATATCATTTCGAGAACTATTTATGAAGCTTCGTCTCCACTTTGTTTGGAGGAAGAGGTGAAAGTCACTTATTTTGCAAATAAAAACGGATGGCAAAAACCAAGTTCGACAATATAAAAAATCGCGTGCTACTGGTAGTGATTGTATTTCTTCTCAGTTATCTGCTGACAGCATTGATCGACAAGGAATATACTACGTGGTTTTTCGGCGGCGAACTGTCGTTTGTAGATTATATGATCGATTTCGGCGTGTCGTTGCTGATAAGTTTCGTATTCGTGGAACTATCTGTCTTTTATAGCAGTTGGTCGTTTCGTCTTGTTTCATTTACGGATAAGCCGTATCTACGACTGTTTATCTGTGCTTTCCTGCTACTCTTATTTAACAACCTGACTGTTTGGTGCTTTTCTCTGTTGATAAATATATGTTTTGATGAGGGGCTTGCTTTTTTTCATCAGGGGTTGTACATATTCAGTGTAATGGCGACATTCGTGTCTTATATCTATACTGATGCCCAATATATGGAATCATCCATATTAGCCGAAAGACAGAAAAAGGAGTTGGAAATAACCCTTCTGAAAGAAAAGGAACATGCCGCACAGATGCAATTGGAAGTATTGAAATCGCAAATAGACCCTCATTTCATGTTCAACAACTTCAGCATTCTTTCTGAATTGATAGTGGAAGACACTGCATTGGCTGAAAAGTTTCTGGACAACTTGTCAAAGGTGTACCGGTACGTCATCCAGAATCTGAAACGAGATACGGTAAGCATCGAAGAAGAAATCGCTTTCCTCCATTCTTATATTTACTTGATAAAAATGCGCTATGAGGACGCTGTCTGCATAGATATAGATGAAACATTGAAGCAAATCGACGGGCAGATACCTCCCGTTTGCCTACAATTATTGGTGGAGAACGCCATTAAGCACAACCGTACATTGGCTCGACACCCTCTCTCGATACGTGTTTTCCGTGAAGAAAATGATATTGTAGTAGAAAACGACTTACGCCCGATAGCATCCGATTTTGAATCGACGGGGATCGGCAATAAAAATATCATCGGGCGTTATCTCTTACTTTGCAAGAAAAAACCTTTTATCGAACAACGAGAAAATACCTATATTGTCAAACTGCCTATTATAAATAATACTTAATATGAATATCTTAATTCTTGAAGATGAACAGCGAAACTTCAATCGCCTGAGACGTCAATTGGAGGAGATAGATACGACTTTTCATGTGGAAGGACCACTGGCCAATATTCAGGAATCGGTGGAATGGCTACGAACCCATCCGACTCCGGATCTTATACTTGCGGACATACGCCTGTCCGATGGACTAAGTTTTGACGTATTGCGTCAGACGGCCATACCATCCCCAATCATCTTCACCACTGCCTATGATGAATATGCAATCCAAGCTTTTAAATATAACAGCTTCGACTACCTGCTCAAACCCATTAATTCCGAAGAATTGGCTGAAGCCATCAATAAGGTGCGTCGCCGGACTTTGTCCGACACGCATGGAGAAGATATGCGTCGGTTAGTGGAATATATGTACCGCAATAATTACCGTTATCGCGAGCGTTTCCTGTTGCCTTACCGGGATGGGTACATCTCCGTACAAGTGAAAAACATCAGCCATATCGCCTTGAAAGAACGGACGACGCTTATATTCCTGAACGATGGAGCATCCATGAACATATCTTATTCATTGGATGAACTGGAAAGCCAACTCAATCCCGATATTTTTTTCAGGGCAAACAGGCAATATCTTTTGCACATTGACAGCATACGGAATGTCAGCAACTACTTTAACTCCAGATTAAAAATACATATGAAAAAATATCCTGATACAGAGATTATTGTAAGCAGAGAACGAGCTTCTGCTTTGAAAGAGTGGTTGGATAAATAATCATTAATGGTTGTTTTTAATCTGGTATTTGAAAAGTATAGTTGTTCATATTTCCGTTTTTTATCCTTATCTTTATCACATTAATGTGGTGAATAAGTCACTCCATAATGACTTGAATGCTCTAAAAATTAGTAGATCTCAATATATGAAAACAGAATTGGAAAAGTGCTTAGCCGGAGAACCGTTCAATGGCGGTGACAAAGTATTGGCAGATATGACGCTGAATGCTAAAAGATTATTGAAACAGCTAAATGAAACGGATTATGCCGACACGGAACAGAGAAAGCGAATCTTTCATGATTTGTTCGGCAAGATGGGAGAACATGTTCACATCGATATTGATTTCCATTGCGAATACGGGAAGCACATTTTCATCGGTGATCAGGTTATCATCAACATGAACTGTACGTTTGTAGACAACAATATCATCGAGATAGGCGACAATGTATTGATAGCGTCCAATGTACAGATATACACAGCCACCCACTCTACCAAATTACAAGAAAGAGTCGTGGCGGATTGGGAAGCAGGAGAAGGTATATGCAAAACCTATGCACTCCCCGTGAGAATAAATGATGGAGCGTGGATTGGTGGTGGTGCAATAATCCTACCGGGAGTGACAATTGGGAAAAACAGTGTCATAGGTGCCGGCAGTATAGTAACCCACTCTATTCCTGACAACTGCGTAGCCGTAGGAAATCCTTGCAGGGTGATTAAACAAATTGACAATGAAGTAGTTTAAGAGAACTATCACAATGTATTATTGATCTGTATTCCTCAAAGTATTTAAGCTATACTTTGAGGAATATTTTTTTGTGAAGACCTGATTTTAGAATCATTTCAATGCCTTGCCATCCGAAAAAGCCTTACCCACCTTTTCGCCCACCTTCAAATAATCGTTGTTGAACGGATCGAAGATGATGGGAGCTACTTTGGAAGCATCTACTTTTCCGTTTTCATCAAGTACACGCTCGTCTACACTTACATTTACGATCTCTCCACGCAAGATGCAGGTTTCGGGATTGTAATCTTTCAGTTTGCACTCCACCGCTACGGACAGTTCGTCAATCAGCGGGGCGTCCACGAACTCCGAACGGGTGGCATGGAAGCCTGCACGGGCGAATTTGTCCGTTACCTTATTGCCGGAAACAATACCTACGTAATCGCAGGCAACAACTTGCCCCACTTCTGCCATACTTACTGTAAATGCTTTGCGTCTCAGGATATTCGCAGTGGTCTTGTGTCCTTTGCTGATGCAAATACTGATCTCTTTCATTTCACTGATACCGCCCCAAGCCGCATTCATAGCGTTTGGGAGTCCATTTTCATCATAAGCAGCGATGATAAACACCGGTTGCGGATAAGAAAAGGGTTTTGCTCCATAATTCTTTCTCATACTAATTTATTTTTTAGTCCATTGTTTAATGTCTTCTTTGGTTGCACCGTTCAGCAGTTTGCCTTTCTGCCACTTCAGATTGGAATAAGTTTTCTGCAACTCTTTTTCGGAATTGGAGATACTGCTTCCGCCCGACGTGGCAAACAGAATCACTGTCTTACCTGAAAAATCACCACTTTCTATAAAAGTATTAATGATTCTCGGAGCTAAATTCCACCAGATGGGAAAACCAATATAAACAGTATCATAGTCCGCCAGGTTCTCCGCTTTGGAGCTTAAAGTAGGACGTGATTTGGCATCCGCCATCTCCACACTGCTGCGTGAGGACTTGTCGTGCCAGTCCAGATCGGCAGAGGTGTACTTCTTCGCAGGCTGTATTTCGTAGAGAGTGCCACCTGTGACTTCAGCAACTACCTTGGCTGCTTTTTCTGTTGTTCCTGTTGCCGAGAAATAGGCAACCAATGTCTTAGAACTTTGTTTCTGTGCGATTGCCGTCAAACATAACGCCATAATCGCTACCATAAAGAATGTAAGTCTTTTCATACGATATATTATTTAGTTCAAACATAGATTACTTTTCCGTAGCAAACGCTTCGATTCGGGAAGCATATTGCAATGATACAAAATTACGGAGGATTATCCAGTATGCAGGTATATAAATTACGGAATATATAACCAATATTACGGATGTATCTCCTTTTGACATACTTTATACCCTCTATTATTGGATTGTAACTATTTTGTAGTTACATTTGCTGAAACTTATAAATGAATGGGAACAAAAGAAAAACTTATCGAACGTTTCAAGTCGTTACCAGCAAATTTTACATTTGAAGAAATGGAACGCTTGTTGTCGATATTTGGTTATGAAAAATCGAATAAAGGTAAAACTTCCGGTTCGAGAGTTATCTTTAAGAATGGAGACAAACGCCCTATAATGATTCACAAACCTCATCCCGGCAACCTAATCAAAGGGTATGCAATGAAACAAGTATTAAATGATTTGATGGATGCAGGTTTTATAAAATGAAGAAAGGAGTATTATTATGAATACATTAAGGTACAAAGGTTTCATTGGGTCTGTCAACTTCAGTGAAGAAGACAGCGTTTTTTTCGGTAAAATAGAAGGAATAAATGGAATGGTTAATTTTGAAGGACAGAGTGTTCAAGAACTGACAGAAGCATTTCATGAAGCAGTCGATGATTATCTGGCTTATTGTGAGGAAGAAGGAATACAACCGCACAAAAGCTATTCAGGATCATTAAATGTTCGTCTGACTCCTGAGATACATAGCCATATCGCAATGCTGGCACAGCGTGCAGGTATCTCTATCAATGCTTTCATCAAACAAGCACTGGAGAAGCAAATTACAGCTATGTTATAGAATAGAAATTCACTCTGTTATAATCATACTATAAAAATCTACAGAGTGTAAAGCATATATCTGGTATTGCAGAGATTATCCGATAAAAAGAATAGTCTCTGCATTTTTTTATGTTAAAAGCACAAATACCTGTCACAATCCTCTTCGGCCCATGTCTAAATATATAAAACAGAAATCATGGAAATAGAAATCTATCATGTGGACCAAGCGATAAATGGCTCTAAAGAGGCATTAGGAGCAATCATTGAAAATATTGAAGGCCCGGTGTTTAATTTGTCATTGCGCATGCTCGGGCGGATTGAAGATGCTGAAGACGCAAAGCAAGACATTCTGATAAAGGTCATCACAAGCCTTTCTTCTTATAAAGGAAAAAGTTTATTTTCGACATGGGTGTATAAAATAGCCGTAAACCATTTAATCAATGAGAAGAATAAAGACTTCGTAAATCATCCCTTGTCTTTTGAAATCTTCGGGAGCGATATAGACAGATATGTCTCTTCTTCAGTTGACCAAACGAATCCGGCTGAGAAAAAGATTTTCTCGGAAGAGCTTAAACTGTCATGCACCAATGTTTTGCTTCAATGCTTAAATCCATTCGACAGGTTAATCTTCATTTTGGGAACCATGTTTGATGTAGACAGCAGACTGGGAAGTGAGATTACAGGATTGTCGGCTGACAACTTCAGGCAACGGTTGTCACGCTCCAGAAAGGTAATGAGTACTTTCCTATCAGAATATTGCGAACATGCAGGAGGCAAGAAATGTAACTGCATAAACCGGGTAAATTATGCCCTCAGCCAACACCGTATCGATCCTGCCCTGCCTTACTCATCATCATTGGTACCGGAGAGAATCTCCACATCGAAGTCTGCCATGGAAAACATTGATGCCGCGACAGCCCTGTATTCAAACTTACTCAGACATTCTTCTAAACAGCAAGCCAAAGAATATCTTTTCAATTTGCTTAAAACAGATGATTTTTCATCACTAACTAAATAATATCTGACATGGACAAATTACTTTTCTCGGCAATTATCGGATTGATTGCCGGAGTCATAGACATCATTCCTATGATTATGCAGAAACTTCCCCGCTACTCCACCGTTTCGGCATTTTTCCATTACTTCTTTGTTTCAATCATTATTCTCAATGTAGACATAACTCATATTCCCTGGTGGTTGGAAGGCGGCGTTGTAGGCTTAGCACTAACTATCCCGATGCTTATTCAGGTAGGACATTCGGATAAGAAATCTTTGCCAATAATAGCATTCAATGCCATATTATTGGGAACATTGGTTGGGCTTGCAGGACACTATATTTCAGTTTCCTAAATCCACACAGAGCAATGTAGGATTTGAGTCATCCTCCTCACTGGCTAAGCCATATTGAACCAATTTATCAATAGAAAGCAATGTATATGCCTTGTTGTTCCGGATAAGGGAAACGGGAGTATTTACAATTGCTTTCTCATTATAAGGCATGGCATATCCTTTTTCCGAATGAGTCAGCAATTCCCCGCTATTTGTATCCCATAGTGTATAATGCCTGCTCTCATTCCAGAAGAAATCATAAAACAACAGGTCATTCACCAATAAAGCATTTTCCGCCTTAATACAATATTTCCCTTCCGTAAGCATACGTTCAAGATCACCATTCAAATCTGTCGGCATCTTTAGTTTGCCCTGATTGATGGCTACAGCTGGAATGAGTTTTTCCTTTCTACTGGCATACAACGTATCATTAATCACGATACACACTTGGTCGTTTCCGTCTCTGAATCTGGGCACGATGTAGCCACCTGAAAAGCCCGTTACCGATTCAGCATCGAAAGGAAAGAAAGATTGTTTCATGTTCCAGTCCTTATCAAAGAAGGCTACTAAGTGCGATTTCTGATATTCTCTTTTGTAGGTTCCCCAATATCCGTTGGACACACCTATAAAGTTGGATATACTATCTTTGGGGTATTCGCTGACGAAAGTCCCGTCCGGCTTATATAATTTAGTCTTATTAGGAGTAGCAACATAAATCAACTCTTTTTCTTCATCAAAAAAGCGGGAAAAGATGTCGGCATATTCTTCAGGTCCATTTCCCTTCCTGTCCATCACAGAAAGAAAAGAACCGTTTTCGGCATTAAAGAAATAAAAACTCGTCTTATCTCCGATAACTATGTACTTTGGAGTCACATTAAGCAGGTACGCATTAGCACTCAACAGGCATTTATCATTCGTTTCCAGCCGGATCGTTTTCGGATTTTTAAAAAGAGATTGATATTGTGCCGAAGTGTAGTCCGCATCAAAGTGTTCGACGCCTTTATCAATACTGACTGTAGAAACCTGTTCATGTGAACCTTTTTCTCCGGAACAAGCCGTGAGAAGAAAAAGAGAGATGCTGAGAAAGGAAATACAAGAGTGTCGCATATTGTTTTTTGTTATGTTGTAAGTTGGGCAAATTTATAAAAAAAACGAATATACAAGATGTTATCTTAGAAAAATGAGAAGAATAAAAAAAAGAAAAGTCGGAAAAACCAACCCAAATACTTGACTTCGCCTTTCTGATGTAGTATCTTTGTAGAGCTTTAAAAAACTGAATTTTAATATTAAACCTAAAACCTTAGCAAATGGCAAAACTGATTCTTTCTTTCTCCGAATTGGCCGGTATGTATTTCCCCGGTTGTTCCACTCCGAAAAATGCGGTAAGATCTTTACAACGAAGCATTAAAAGGTGTACAAATCTGGCGACTGCTTTAGTTGAAACGGGCTATCAGCCTTATAATCATCGTTGGCTCTCTCCCAAGCAATACGGGCTGATAATAGAGAATCTGGGTGATCCATTCCCGGAATAATAATAGACAATAAATAGAAAAGGCGGTAATTCTTCATAAGAATCACCGCCTTTTTTGTTGATATTTATCAAATTCAGGCTTAAAAGAGGCTTTTTACGTTTTTAATAAACGTTGAGCACATTCTTTAAAAACGTTCCTGTTATTCTTTAAAAACGAATAACAGGAAGCTGAACAAGGCAGAAAAACGCCTATAATTTGTCTATATTTAAGACTGTGGTATGTTTTATTTCACTTAGCACAAACGAACTTTACGTTTTCACAATGCCATACACAAACATAGACAGGTTATCCTTTCACTGCAATACTAAATGTTGTGATATGGAGAATTACAGGGATCACTATATGAATTTTCCTTTAGGGAAATTTAGAGTTACAATTGAGTTCTCAAAATAATTAGCGTATAATTTAGCTTTTGCAGAAATCAGTAATTTGAACACATTTAGCTGAAGAGAATCACTAACATAAGCTCCCTCTCTATCACTTTCTTTCAAAACTAAATTCGAACATTTTTGCCACCAACCTACATGTTCATAAAAAGGTGAATGTTTCTGTGAGCAAGTAAACAGACCTATATCAAATCTACCATCTTGCATAATCCATTCCGTTGCTTTCCTTACTAACATACTCCCTATTCCCTGCTCTCTATATTCCGGATGTGTACAAACACAGCTCAACCCACACATTTTAAAAGTTTTATTTTTTACGATAATATTCCATGAAACAACTCCTAAATAGCCAATAAATTCATTCTTTTCTATAGCGCAAAATGACATGACATTCATTTCTTGGGGATGAATATCTTCTATATTTATATCCTCCCAAATAAAATAAAGCAAACTTTTTAATAATTGTTTATCTATTTCCGTAATGTTATTATATTGAAAACTTTTTATATCCATAATAACCCGTTCCGATACTTGGTATCTCACAAAAAATAAAAGAGATACGTGACATGGTTTGACAATCAAAAGAACTATTTTTAGATTCTACGATAAACTTCATCAAACGGTACTCTGCACCGTTCTCCCCAGATTCCTTTATTACCATCCCGTATTCCACAGGGAATAACCATATTTATCTCAGCACCATGAGGCAATTTCAGTATCCTTTTTAGCCGACGGCTATCTAAACCTTCCAGAGGACAAGTGTCATACCCTTCGTTTGCCATAGCAATCATAAACGTTTGGGCAGCAAGTGCACAAGATTTATGGGCAGTCACGCGCATATCATTTTCGGAGACTTCGAGCATCATCGGGCGGAAAATGCTGATGATGTTAACCAGTAATTTTCTGAATAATCCCAAAACTCCAAAGAAACGGGCATAAACAAACGGCATCAATTTGCCATAGTATAATTCCCGGTCTTTGATGCGTTTGGCTTGACGCTCTTTCGGACTGTAACGCCGGATATTCTCCCGCTCGAAGTCAAGTACAAACCGCGCATGCTTCCTGTACCAATCACGCCGTACCACGAAAACAACTATTTGTGAAGCTGTAGAAGTGGCTTTCTGATCGAGACAAGCTCTTGAAACCTTTGCCAGTAATTCGGGCTGAGTGATATGATAGAACTCCCACAACTGCATATCCGAGCTATTGGGAGCTAATGTAGCCAATTCCAGATAATGTTTTATTCTTTCCGGATCTATCAGTTTTGTTCTGTCATACGCTCGCACAGAGCGACGATAATGGAGGACTTCGTTTAAATTCATAATGCTGTAAATGTTATAATACTATTATACTTTTCCTTAGAGCTAAAAAACTTCAGGATATTCATAGAATTAATTCTATCGTAGTATAAGATTAAAACAGCCCCATAAGCTAATTGTTCCTCAACTAACCGGACTTTTCGTGTAATCAGAATGATCGATGTGCTGTATATCACTAATTCGTGATGAGATATTTAATTACGATGTCCTATATTCATTCGGTGAACATCCTATAATGCGCTTAAACGCTTTACTGAAATATTGTGGATATTGATATCCCAAAGCGTAGGCTACATCACTGACTGATTTGTTTGGGTCTGCAAGCAATTCTTTTGCTGTATCCATTGTTTTTGTCAGAATATATTCCTGAGCAGAAGAACCAGTCTCCTTCTTAATCATATCTCCAAAATAATTTGCAGACAGATGCAGTTGATCTGCACAATAAGCCACGGTCGGCGTACCAAATTTCGAGGGTTTGTCCGACGTGAAATAGTCGTTCAGCAACGCTTCGAAAGAACTAAGTGCATCTTTGTTCTCCTTTTTACGGGTAATGAACTGCCGGTCATAGAAACGGATGCAGTAGTTTAACAGCAATTCGATGGCCGAAGCGATAATCAGCCTGCTGTGTTTGTCCGTTGCTCCCTTGATCTCCTCGTCGATTTTCATCATACAATCTATCACGGTCTGCCGTTCCTGTTTAGAGAGATGCAATGCCTCATTAACGGCATAGGAAAAGAACGTGTAATCCTGCATGTGGCGGCCAAGCGGTGTACCATGTAACAATTCGGGCTGAAATGTCAGCCACCAACCTTTGGGTTGGAATGACTCTCCTGTATCGTCGTTGCCGATAATCTGTCCCGGAGCGGCGAATACCAGTGTCTCTTCCTGAAAATCATAGAATTTACGGCCATACTTTATCACATCGGCGCACTTGATGTCCTTCAGATAAATGACATAGAAGCCAATGTTTTTACAGACATGGTGCAACGGTTTGATTTTGGAAGCGTCGATTACGCTTACCAACGGATGGGGAGTTTCTATACCCAGAAAATCATTGTAATCCTTGATCGTATTCAGCTTTATAATCTTCTCCATGACAGTGGATTTCATTGTTTTTACGCAAATATATAAAATATCTTCGGGCAATCAATTTCAACCTGTAATAATTATACGTGAAACCGTAATTTATACCCTATGGAACTTTCGGATAGCCCGTAATTTTGCATCATGGAAAAATAAATAGAAAAAAAGAACAGTGATACAAATGAATAATTCCGTACTTATGACTATTGATATGTTCAATAAATTGACGGGACATGAAACGCTGCATCCGCAGATTTGCATGATTGATCTGTCGAAAACAAATTTGAGTGAGGATATTCGGATAATGTGTGATTTTTACGGGTTACTGTACTACAACTCTCCGAAGCAGAGCAAAGTGTCGGAAAAGGAATGGTTACGGCTGATTTATCCCGGAGAGGTGATCGAGATACCCTCGAAGCAATACCGGCATGCCGACTATTATTCGGGTGTGCTTTTCCATCCCGACCTGTTGTGCGACACATCGCTTGAAAACCGTATTGAAACCTATCCGAAACGCTGCCGTTGCCGGGGTGCACTGACAGAGCACGAACAACAAATTATAACCGATAACCTGCGGGAGATCGGTGAAGAATTGCACCATGCCATCGACCGTTATAGTGCATCGATCATCGCCTCACACATCGAATTGCTACTTAACTACTGCGTACGCTTTTGCAGTCAATAAAATAAAGAAGATGCAGCAAATCCGTAAAAATTATCCTTCAAACCGTAATTCATGACCGGTCGAAGCGAAAATTCCAGCCTAATTTTGCATCAGATAAAAACAGGAAATATAAAATGATAGAGATTATGAAAATAAAAACGAGAATTGGGACGATGCTGATCTGTATCTTTTTCGGATATGGAATCGCAGCCGCCCAAAACCCAAAAATGGAACAAGTTATGAATAGTAAACAGAAACACATTGCAGAGGTCGCCGCCCTTACGGGTAAGGGAGATCTCGATAAATTGAACCCCGCTCTTACCGACGGATTAAATGACGGAATGACCGTGGGTGAACTCAAGGAAGTAATGGTGCACGCCTACGCCTATTGTGGTTTTCCGCGTGCCTTGCGCGGACTACAAACCCTTGTTGCGGTACTTGATGAACGGAAAGCGAAAGGTATCGAGGATAACCGGGGGCGTGAAGCGTCGCCGATAACTGATACCCGCAGTAAGTACGAACGCGGACGTGATATTCTTGCCGAAATTTCGGGTGTTCCGGCAGATGCGCCGAAAGCCAATTATGCTGTACTAGCTCCGGAAATCGAAGTATTCCTGAAAGAGCACCTCTTTGCTGACCTTTTTGAGCGGGATGTCCTGACATACGCTGAACGGGAACTGGCGACCGTTGCCGTGATCGCCTCTTTGGGCAAAGGCGTAGAGCCGATGCTAAAAGGGCACATGGGTATCGCACTGAATGTGGACGTAACACCGGACGAATTACGTGGTGTGCTGGCCATCATCGAAAAAAACATCGGTCGCAGCGAGGCTGATGCCGGCAAACTAATATTGAACGAATTGCTACAAAGTAAAGGAGTAATCGCTGATTCCCAAGCCCCGGCCGTGGCAGCGGAGAATGGCGTGAAGAAACAGAAGGTAACGTTTCATAACCGTTTCCTGATTGATGTGGTTGGCGATCTTTATTTCCCTGCAAACTACGACCCTGCAAATAAATATGCCGCCATCATCGTCGGTCATCCTTTCGGTGGTGTCAAGGAACAGACTTCGGGACTACATGCTTGTAAGTTGGCGGAACTCGGTTATGTGACATTGGCTTTTGATGCTTCCTATTATGGTGAGAGCGGCGGTTATCCGCGTCGTATCGAGTCGCCCGAGGTACGGGTGGAAGATTTCAGCGCAGCGGTCGATTTCCTAACGAACCATCCGGCTGTTGATGCCGATAAGATTGGTGTCATTGGTATCTGTGGCGGAGGATGTTATTCCGTCAGCGCAGCGCAGATAGACCATCGCATCAAGGCGCTGGCAACTATCAGTATGTACGACATGGGACGTGCCCGCCGTCAAGGTGTGGGCGATTCCCAGACGTATGAACAACGTATGGCAATTCTCGATGAGATTGGTCGCCAGCGCACGGCGGAATATGGCGGAGTTGCACGTAAGGACATCCGTGCCCTACCCGAAAAAGTAGATGAAAACACACCGAAGTTTGCCATCGACTTCCTCGACTACTACGACAATCCGGAGCGTGGCCAGCATCCCAACTCTACGGGTTATTACTCCTACACGAGTCTTGCACCGATGATGAACTTCTTCCCATTCGCACAGATCGAGACCATATCGCCGCGACCGGTACTCTTCATCGTGGGAGAAAACGCTGTATCAGCTTACTTCTCGGAAGACGCATACGCAAAAGCAGCCGAACCGAAAGAGCTGTTTGTCGTACCCGGAGCAACACACGTAGATTTGTACGACCAGCCGGAGTATCTGAAAATCACGCTGCCCAAACTGGACACATTCTTTAAACAATATCTTAAATAACCATTTGAATATGAGAAAATTATTTTTTATCCCATTTTTGTTCCTTCCGTTGACGACTATGGCAGCTTGTTCTTCAGATGACACTCCTGCACCGCAGACGGAACAGTCGACAACTCCCGATGATCCTGACAACCCATCCGGTAACAGTAAAACTCTCGTAGCCTACTTTTCCGCACAGGGGCACACGCAAGCCGTAGCCAAACGAATTGTGGAACTTACCGGTGCTGACATATATCGCATTGAAGCGGCCGATCCGTATGCCGAAAATCCATACGATGACAGCGACCGTATTCAGAATGAGGCTTACAACGACCTGCGTCCCGGAGTGGCGAATCTACCCGATAAGGAAATTATTGCGCAATATGATACGATTTTCGTTGGCTCACCTTGCTGGTGGCATCAGCCTGCTATGGTGGTTTGCACATTCCTCGAAGCATACGATCTGAAAGATAAGGTCGTTATCCCGTTCTTCACTTATGGAGCTACAACCTATTTAAACGAATCAATGCAGAAGATTTATAAAGTAACCCCTGAGTCAAAGCATCTTCCGGAAACGCTTCCCGAAGACCTCAATCCGGATGACATTACTATTCCCGGCCCGCCCGACGATGCAGGTATTGATATGCCAGGCAGTGCTAATGGCACGGAGGCTTGGCTTCGGCGAATCGGAATCATCAAATAAAAAACATAAAATAAGGAAAAGATGAAAAAAGGAAATCTTCATGTACGGACTCCGGTTTTGATATCCTAAGAATACAGAAAATAAAATCTAAAGAGGGTATCAAAATAAAGCTTAGAACACAAATTACACGAATTACGCAAATAATTCATTTTTTATACTTCTGATAATCAGAGCTTATCTGATTTGTTATTTACGTAATTCGTAGAAGTGGCTTTCTGATCGAGTTCCGAATCTAGCTCCAAATAGTTTATTGTCTCGTTATGAATTTGGTTATTTTTCACCATTGTGTGAATGGCCGAAACAGACTATTTTTGCAAAAAAATAATCATTCATAATCTATTAAGCAATGAAAAGTAATACTATTTGTCAAGTAATTCTTGCAGGAAGCATCATATTGGCTTCTTGCCAATCTAACAATTCTGCTAAGCAAGATGAGTCTCAACAAACAATGAACGAAACAGTTATGAACAAAGTTACAGATTACAAAATCAGTGCGGGAAACATCACTTTCACTAATGCCATCAATGGAGCTGAAAATTGCGTGAAACTGCTTGATGATGGCGCATTGGAATTCCATTGTACCGAAGGACTGGATTTCTTCAGTGACCCGAATGGAAAACTGTCAAATACAACGCTTCCTATTCTGCTTGTCCCCGTTGAGAACACGAAACCTTTTACGTTAATAGCCAAGGTTACTCCGGAGTTTACAACAGAGGGATTGTATAATGCAGCCGACCTTTTTGTATATTCTTGTGATTCACTTTGGCAGAAACTGGCATTTGAACAGGATGAATACGGTAACCACCGTATTGTTACAGTAAGAACACAAGGAACATCCGATGACAATAATCATGACAAATTAGATGTTTCATCTGTTTACCTGAAGATCTCTTCTGATACAAAAACCATTGCCAGCTATTATTCCATCGACAAGAAAAGATGGAACATGGTTCGTCTATACAAGAATTGTTATCCAAAGAATATCTATTTGGGCATCAGTAGCCAGTGTCCTCAAAAAGGCAGCTGCACAAGTCGTTTTGAAGAAATTTCTTTGTCTCACGATAATGTTAGCGATTTCCGCTTGGGAGAATAAGCCATTATATATTGAAGGTGGAATTCTTAAAATGGCATGACAAAAGCCGCAGAATATTTCTACTTTCTGAAAAAGCTTATGATTTAAGTATAGTTTTGGAATCAATTGATAACAAAGAAAAGAATCTTGCTCTTATCTTTAAAAGTTATAAGAAAGAGCAAGTTCTATCGATTTTCACAAAGCGCTTTAAATCATCCATTTACAACTTTTCTCAGAAAAACTCACCCCAAGGCATCAAAAGAGTACAATACTTCCCGCACTACATCCTATCTTTGCAATGTCATCAGAAATAAATGATGGCAAATGAACCCTATTTTTTTTAACCAATTAAACTTTAATTATTATGGCTTTAGAGTATGTAGTGACCAAAAGAGTGTTTGGCTTTGACGACACAAAGACAGAGAAGTATGTAGCGAAATCTGTACGTTCGGGACAGATGAGTTTTAGTAAAACGTGTGCAAAGGTTAGTCGACTTTGCGGAATCCACCGAAAGGTAGTAGATTTAGTAGTCAGCGGTCTGGTTGATATGATGGCGGAGGATATTGATGACGGAAAGAGTGTTCAATTAGGAGAGTTCGGCATCTTCCGCCCCACCATTAAGGCTAAAAGTGCGGATACAGCGGAAGGTGTAACGGCAAGTAATATAGTGCGCAAGCGTATTGTATTTACTCCGGGAAAGATTTTCCAACGTACTTTGAGAGAAATGAGCGTGACACGTTCTATTCCCGTTGATACGGATTATACGGACGGAAGTAGTTCCGGTGGTAACGGCAGTGGTGGAAATCAGGGCGGTGGTAACCAAGGTGGTGACGGCGGTTTGGATGAAAATCCATTAGGATAAATCTCCTTGTCAGAGTGAAAAAGTGAGTAGTGAAGTTCTTTCGCTACTCACTTCTCTGCTACTATAAAAAAATCACTACTCGATGTAAAATCATTCTTGCCGAGTAGTTCTTTATAAATAGATATTTTACGGAATCCTACCTTTCTCAATATACTTGTTATTTCTTCCTCCGAATAATACCTTTCCCAAATGATGAAATGTTTGGCTGTGTCTTCAAGTATCAGGTTATATTGATATGCAAAAACTTTGTTCTCCGGATAATGGAATGTCTGGCTTAGAAGTAAATATTCACTTTCATTCCAGAACCCACCGCAAGGGGCATATTCCCAACCCCGGCTTTCCTGTCTGTCATCAATAATCCCTTCCGAGAAAACATCAAAGATGAGAATACCTCCATCAGTCAGCAATAGCTCATTGGCAAACAAATATCTGTTTTTCCGAATGATCACAAAATGCTTCTTCTTCAAAACTGCCAAACTTATGAAGAATTTCAAAACCGTTCCATTCCAGGTATGAATCTAACTCTTGAGGAAAGAATAGCCTCATATCCAAATTCTGAACCGAATCAAACTCACCATTAATGAAATAGTGCCATTCTATGCGATTTATCTGAGTTTTGCTCTCGTATCGCATGATCTGCTTTATCAATACTTCTCTCCCATCTTTGGTGGTATATTCAGCAATTTCTATTGGTTCTTTTTCATGTTCTACAATGTATTGGATATTGGGATTAAAACAATCTAACAGAAATATGCCTCCTGCTTTGAGATGATTTTTAACCACACGTAATGCTTTAAACAAATCCTCATTTTGATATAAATGATGGATCGAATTGAAAGGAATAAAAACAAGGTCGTATTTCTTCTGTAAATCGAGAGTTCTGATGTCAGCCTCAATAAATTCTATTTCTAATCCTGCTCCGGCAGCTTTTACTTTCGCTTGTTCAAGCATAGAAGCAGTGTAGTCTACCCCGCTGATATCATATCCTTCCTGTGCTATCGGAATGGTAAGTCTGCCTGTACCGCAACAAAGTTCAAGTATACAGGTATCCTTGTTTTTAGGCAGCCATCGCTTGTAAAATAGCAAATCATCTATGTGGGTATTCATACCATCATAAATATTCGCATCATAAATTAAATCCCCAACTTTATAATTGCTATTCATCTGATTCTTCAATATCTGGTGAGTACTAATATTTACTTAACCATACAAAGGTAGTACTATTTGCTTTCATAACGAGCACTATTTCAACTAATTCACTCTACTCTGTCTGGATTTGATCGTTAGCCGAAAAAAATATTTTTATATTTTTCTCAAAATTATTTGTTTAAAGGTACCGAAAGGGGACAATCTCTCTTGTACCGTATAGTACCTTTGCAAAGTCATCTGAAACAAATGACAACAGTAAACCTTATTTTTTTTAACCTATTAAACTTTAATTATTATGGCTTTAGAGTATGTAGTGACCAAGAGAGTGTTTGGCTTTGACGACACAAAAACGGAGAAGTATGTAGCAAAATCTGTACGTTCGGGACAGATGAGTTTTAGTAAAACGTGTGCAAAGGTCAGCCGACTTTGCGGAGTCCATCGAAAAGTGGTAGACTTGGTAGTCAGCGGTCTGGTTGATATGATGGCAGAGGATATTGATGACGGAAAAAGTGTTCAATTGGGAGAGTTCGGCATCTTTCGCCCCACCATTAAGGCCAAAAGTGCGGATACCGCAGAAGGTGTTACGGCAAGCAATATAGTACGTAAGCGTATTGTATTCACTCCGGGGAAGATTTTCCAACGTACTTTGGGAGAAATGAGCGTAACCCGCGCCATGCCCATCGATACAGATTATACGGACGGAAGCAGTTCCGGTGGTAACGGTAACGGCGGCAACCAAGGAGGTGACGGTGGTATAGAGGATGATCCGTTAGGATAATGCCAAATTAAAGTAGCGAAAGAACTTCGCTACTTTTTTTGTTTCCATACCTATTTATATGGATAATATCTCTTATTTTTGCACATATTATAACTATAAATAGGTAATATGGAAACATCAAAAGTCTACTACACAGACCTGCGTACCTCTCCTACTTCCAATCTTCTGGATAAGATGGAGCGCCTGGTAAAGCGGGCAGGTATTGAACAGCTACCCTTAAAAGACAGTTTTGTCGCTATCAAGATTCACTTCGGTGAGCCGGGAAACCTTGCTTATCTTCGCCCGAACTACGCGGCTCGCATGGCAAACCTATTGCGCAACAATGGTGCAAAACCTTTCTTGACGGACTGTAACACACTATATTCAGGCCGTCGTGCCAATGCCGTCGATCACCTGCAAAGCGCAATGGAAAACGGTTATAATCCTATATCCGCCCAATGCCAGGTCATCATCGGAGATGGATTGAAAGGTACGGATTGCCGGGAAATTCCCTTGAACGGTGAGTACTGTGCCGCCCCCAAGATTGGTACTGCCATAGCCGATGCGGATATTATCATCAGCATGAATCACTTTAAGGGACACGAACAAGCCGGCTTTGGCGGAGCTTTAAAGAATTTGGGCATGGGTTGTGCCAGCGTAGCCGGAAAACTGGAACTGCATTCGGCCTCTCAACCCAAAATAGATACGGAAAGTTGCATCGGCTGCAATATCTGCGTGAAGCACTGTGCACACGACGCCGTACATCTGAATGCAGGACGCAAAGCAGAAATAGATTACGCTAAATGCGTAGGTTGCGGACAGTGTGTCGCCTTGTGCCAGTATGACGGCGCCATTATGGGCGATGAAGATACGTCCGAACGCTTAAACTATAAGATTGCCGAATATTCACTGGCCGTAGTGAAAGATAAGCCCAACTTCCACATCAGTTTTATAATGAATGTATCTCCGGAATGTGACTGTTGGAATCATAATGACGCCGCCATTGTACCCGACCTCGGTATTCTGGCATCTACAGACCCGGTGGCTCTGGATAAAGCATGCGCGGATATGGTGATCCAGGCTCCTATACTGCACACGGGTAACCGCCTTTCTGCCGGACATGAGCACGATGATTTGTGCGGCCATGATAAGTTCCACATGATGCACCCGGATACGGACTGGCTAGCTGGATTGCGCCATGCGGAAAAGATCGGATTGGGCAATATGCAATATGAATTGGTGAAGATTTAAACCTTTTCCGTCCGAAAGAGTCTTAATATAAATGTAGCGATACAAAACCTGTAAGGATTGAGACAAATCTTCAAACAAAATGAGCACTCATCCCCTACTTTTGTATCTTGAAGAAACATAATAATAACAAATTAAAATCTAATCATTGAATAATGGAAACATCTGCTAAACTCTACTCTTTGTCGTTCAGTAACGTGAAGACCTATTTGTTTGCATTCTTATTTGTTGCAGGAAATATAGCATTGCCGCAGCTTTGCCATCTGGTTCCCATGGGCGGACCGACTTTGCTGCCTATCTATTTCTTTACACTGATTGCTGCCTATAAATTCGGTTTCCGTGTAGGACTGCTTACAGCTTTACTTTCTCCGGTGATTAATCATTTACTGTTTGGTATGCCCGCTGCCGCTGCATTGCCTGTGTTGCTGATAAAATCCGGTTTGCTTGCAGGAGCCGCTGCATTTGCTGCCCGATATACCAAAAAGATATCCTTAGTTGCATTGCTTGGTGTGATTCTTGCTTACCAGGTGATAGGCACTGCTTTTGAATGGGCTATATGTGGTAACTTCTTCCTGGCCGTACAAGATTTCCGTATCGGTATTCCGGGTATGCTGATCCAATGGTTCGGTGGTTACGCTCTGCTGAAAGCTATTTCCAAACTTTAATAATAGACTATCTCCCATAACAATATGGCAAAAACAATGGAAGAAGTGCTGGAACGCTTCCGCACAATTGAATTCCACGATGATTTTGATATGATCGTGGCTATTGCTAATGGCGGTATCGTTCCGGCAGGTATCATCAACCAGCGATTGCAAAAAGAAGTGCATCTGCTACGTATCAATTTGCGGGATGAATACCAGCATCCGAAGTACGATGCACCCCAGTTGCTCGCTCCGGTTGACTTTGATTTTAAAGATAAAAGCATCTTATTGGTAGATGACCGTATTAAGACAGGCTCTACCATTCGTCTGGCGTGCGAATTACTGAAAGAGGCACGTATGATAAAAACATTCGCAGTCAATGGTACGGCAGATTATGCCTTGTTTGACGAGACGTGTTTTAAGTTTCCATGGATACTATAAGTAATTAATAATTAGCAATTAATAATTAATAATTCGAGAAGGGCCTATGGATAGAAGGGATTTCTTAAAGACTCTGGCGGTAACGGGTGCGGTGATGACCGTGCAACGTTCCGAAGCAATGGACATACTGGCGCAAAAGCTGACAAATGCTGGCGGCGGTAAGGTGGATCTGGTAGCTGTGATGGGTGGAGAACCGGAAGCGATGTTCAGGCGTGCTATTACAGAAATGGGTGGCATGAAACAATTTATCAAACCGGGACAAAAGGTAGTGGTTAAACCGAATATCGGTTGGGATAAAGTACCCGAACTGGCCGGTAATACGAATCCGAAGCTGGTTGCGGAAATTGTGAAGCAATGTCTTGCCGCAGGTGCCAAGGAAGTTACGGTTTTTGATCATACTTGTGATGACTGGCAGAAGTGCTACAAGAACAGTGGCATTGAAGAAGCTGCCAAAGCTGCGGGTGCCAAGGTTATGCCGGCTCATCTGGAAAGCTACTACAAACCAGTCTCATTGCCCAAAGGCGTACGCATGAAAAGTGCCAAGGTACACGAAGCTATTCTGAACAGTGATGTATGGATCAATGTGCCCATCCTGAAAAACCATGGCGGCGCCAATCTGACGATTTCCATGAAGAACCACATGGGTATTGTCTGGGATCGCGGTTTCTTCCATTCCAACGACTTGCAGCAATGTATTGCCGATATCTGCACAATGGATAAGAAAGCAGTGCTGAATGTGGTGGATGCCTATCGCGTTTTGAAAACGAATGGTCCGCGTGGACGTTCTGCTTCGGATGTGGTATTGACCAAAGGATTATTTATTTCACAGGATATTGTGGCCGTAGATACGGCTGCCACCAAATTCTTTAACCAGGTTCGCGAAATGCCGCTTGAAAGTGTAGCTCACCTTGCTAACGGGCAGGCATTGAAAATTGGAACAATGGATTTGGATAAGCTGAATGTGAAGCGTATCAAGCTTTAATTCAAGCGATATTAAAGTATACACACTTATGTTGAGAAAAGCACGTATTATATTGTCCGTTGTTATCTTCGGGCTGATAACCTTTTATTTTCTGGATTTTGCGGAAATATTGCCAAATAGTTTCCACAGACTGGCACATATACAGTTTGTGCCGGCATTGATGTCACTCAGTTTTATCATCCTGGCAGTGCTGATACTGATTACCTTGTTATTGGGACGTATCTATTGCTCTACAATTTGTCCGATGGGTATCTTTCAGGATATAGTGACCTGGATTTCTAAAAAAACGGCAAAGAAAAAGAAACGTTTCCGCTACTCGCCTGCCAGGAATATACTGCGCTGGGGAGTATTGGGTGTAACGGCTATAGCTTTTCTTTTCGGATTTACGGTCATTTTAGGTCTGCTTGATCCTTACAGTGCTTTCGGACGTATGACGGTCAATGTGTTTAAACCTGTGTATATGTTAGGGAACAATTTGCTGGAAAGCATATTTTCAAGTTTTAATAACTATACTTTCTATCAAGTGGACGCTTCTCTCCTGAGTATCTCGTCCTTTATTATCGGACTGTTGACGTTCTTGGTGATTGGCTTTCTGGCATGGAAATACGGACGTACCTGGTGCAACACAATATGCCCGGTAGGTACGTTGCTTGGCTTTCTGAGCCGCTTCTCACTGTTTAAAGTACGTATCGATACAGAAAAATGCAATCATTGCGGACTGTGTGCCACTAAATGCAAAGCCTCATGTATTAATAGTCCGGAACAGACTATTGACTACAGTCGTTGCGTAGATTGTTTCGATTGCCTGGGTGAATGTCGCCAGAATGCACTTAGTTATACCACTCCCCTCAAAACAGAGAAACAGGTGACTGACGCTTCCAAACGCCGTTTTTTACTTGCCGGGCTGACAACTGCCGCCGCAACTCCTAAAGTAATGGCACAAGCCCAGAACGTAGCGGCTGTGGCAGCCGGAATGAAAAGTGATAAACGTCAGGCGCCTATAACACCGCCGGGATCTATCAGTCAGGAACATTTTCAGGCACATTGCACCTCGTGCCACCTGTGTGTCAGCAAATGTCCCTCTCATGTACTGAAGCCTGCTTTTATGGAGTATGGTTTAGGGGGAATGATGCAGCCGACCGTTTTCTTTGAAAAGGGTTTCTGTAATTTTGATTGTACCGTATGTGGGGATGTTTGTCCGAATGGAGCTATCCTGCCACTGACGAAAGAGCAGAAACACCTGACACAGATGGGTAAAGTTGTCTTCATCGAGGAGAACTGCATCGTCTACCGCGACGGAACCAGTTGTGGGGCTTGTTCGGAACATTGTCCTACGCAAGCTCTGTCGATGATTCCTTTCAAGGACGGATTGACAATTCCTCATATAGATACGGAAATTTGTGTAGGGTGTGGCGGTTGTGAATACGTCTGCCCTGCCCGCCCCTTCCGCGCTGTATATATCGAAGGAAATGCCGTACAGCAAGAGGCTAAACCCTTCACCGATAATCATCAGGAAGAAATTCAGGTAGATGATTTTGGCTTTTGATTAAATATTTTCCCGATTCCCACTAGCGCCTGTCTTCGATTGTATAAATTGGGGGCAGGCGTTGCTTTTTCTCTATACTTAGCACATTTTTCTCCCTTTTTACTTTCAACCTACGATAAAATCACTAATTTCGTGGCGAACAAATATATGGTAGATTTTTTACATGGAGGCAACATCAAATAATTGGTTTACGAACAAATATCCTATAGGATATGCTTTGAGCGGTGGTTTTATCAAGGGTTTCGCGCATCTGGGCGTGATGCAGTCATTGTTGGAACATGACATCAAACCTAATATCCTTTCGGGAGTAAGCGCAGGGGCTTTGGCAGGCGTGTTTTATGCAGACGGCAACGAACCGCATAAAGTACTGGATTACTTTTCCGGGCATAAGTTCCAGGACCTGACCAAATTAGTCATACCGAAAGTGGGATTGTTCGAGTTAGGTGAATTTATTGATTTCCTGAAAACCAACCTGAAAGCAAAGACGATGGAAGAATTACAAATACCTCTCATCATCACTGCAACCGACCTCGATCACGGACGTGTGGTGCATTTCCACAAAGGGAATATTGCCGAACGTGTGGCAGCTTCCTGCTGTATGCCCGTCCTTTTCTCTCCTGTAAAAATAGAAGGAACGCATTATGTAGATGGTGGGGTGTTTATGAACTTACCCGTATCTACCATCCGGCGTGTTTGCAGCAAAGTGGTGGCAGTAAATGTTAGCCCGCTACTGGCAAACAAATATAAGATGAATATTGTAAGTATTGCCATGCGTTCCTATCACTTCATGTTCCGTGCCAATACGTTCCCCGAACGGGAAAAGGCGGATTTATTAATTGAACCGTATAACCTGGAAGGATATAACAATACTGAACTGGAGAAGGCGGAAGAGATATTTATGCAAGGTTATAATGCCGCTAATACTCTTCTGGATCAATTGAAAGTGGATCAGGGAAGCATCTGGAAAGATGAAAGTAATTATCAAATCATAAAATAAAGAATAGAATGGGGAAAGATGAAAAAATGATTATTTATCAAGTGTTTACGCGCTTGTTTGGTAACAATCATAATCACTGCATCAATAGCGGGAGCATAGCGGAAAACGGATGCGGTAAAATGGCGGACTTTACTGCCAAAGCGCTCAATGAAATAAAGAAATTGGGAGCTACCCATATTTGGTATACCGGTATCATAGAACATGCTACGCAAACGGATTATCGCCGTTACAACATACGTCCCGATCATCCGGCTATTGTTAAGGGCAAAGCAGGATCTCCTTATGCCATCAAGGATTATTATGACGTGGACCCAGACTTAGCAAACGATGTACCGGAACGTATGAAGGAATTTGAAAATCTGGTACAACGTACTCATCGCAGCGGTCTGAAAGTCATTATCGATTTTGTTCCGAATCACGTTGCCCGCCAATATCATTCGGATGCACAACCTGACGGAACTTCACAGTTGGGTGCAAATGATGATCCTAATTACGCTTTCAGCCCATATAATAATTTTTACTATATCCCTCAATCCGAATTGCACGGTCAGTTCGATATGAAAGGATCAGCTACTGAATCTTATAAAGAATGTCCTGCCAAGGCTACGGGAAACAATCGTTTCGATGCTTATCCCAACATCACCGACTGGTACGAAACCGTGAAGCTGAATTATGGAGTGGATTATCAGAATGGTGGAACCTGTCACTTCAATCCCACTCCGGACACCTGGACAAAGATGCTGGATATCCTTCTTTTCTGGGCAGACAAGAATATCGACGGTTTTCGTTGTGATATGGCGGAAATGGTTCCGGTTGAGTTCTGGGAATGGGTGATTCCGCAAGTGAAAGAAAAGCATCCTGACTTGTTATTCATTGCAGAGGTTTATAATCCGGCAGAATATCAGAATTACATATTCCGCGGAAAATTTGATTATCTATATGACAAGGTAGGTCTTTATGATACACTTCGCAATGTGATTTGCGGCTATGATTCGGCTACGGCCATTACCCGTTCCTGGCAAAGTCTGGGTGGCATTGAGAAACGGATGCTGAATTTCCTGGAGAACCATGACGAACAGCGCATTGCTTCTGATTTCTTTGCCGGCAATCCACGTAAAGCCATTCCGGGATTGATTGTTTCAGCTTGTATGAATACCAATCCGATGATGATTTATTTCGGGCAGGAATTCGGTGAACTGGGCATGGATAGCGAAGGTTTCAGTGGCAGAGATGGGCGTACCACTATTTTTGATTATTGGAGCGTGGATACCATTCGTCGCTGGCGGAATGGTGGGAAGTTTGACGGCAAGATGCTGACGGAAGACCAAAAACACATCTATAGTATCTACCAACGCATCCTGACGCTTTGCAACAAAGAAAAAGCAATCACTGAAGGAGAATTCTTCGATCTGATGTATGCCAACACAAATGGCTGGCGCTTCAATGAGCATAAACAATACACATTCTTGCGCAAAGCCGGAAAAGAGTTATTGTTCATTATCGTGAACTTTGACCACATTTCAGTAGATGTAGCTATCAATGTACCTTCTCACGCTTTTGATTTCCTGCAAATACCGCAAATGGATGTTTATCCGGCAGTAGATTTGTTAACCGGAAAGACGGAAAGTATTAGTTTGCTGCCTTATAAGGCTACGGAAATTTCTATAGAGGGATATAGTGGAAAGATATTGAAAATCAAGTTATAATTAGCAGATAGATTTCCAGATTTATCATTCAGGACGAAGTAAAAGACCTCTTCTCATTTGTCAAAGCAGGTTTCTTGCTTCGCCCTGAATCTTTTTTAGTCTTGCCCCTCTCCTTCCATTTTTTCCTTTAGTCTGTACAGACGCGTAATGGCCGGATTGTAAAACTCATCCGGATAATGCGCTTTGATATCGTTTATATTTGCCACTACGTATTGTCTAAGATTCACAATATTTTCGGCCTCACTTAGTTGTAACTCTTTGGGTAACTGTGCGTTCTCAGCCCACTTCATCAGGGCATTCACACTTTCCTCATCATACTTATATTCCATATGTTCGTATAATTTTTCTACAAAGATATAAACAAATGATAAAAACACACATACCCCTTCGAACTTTTTCTGTGGAGACGTGTTATATTATTGTGTTTTTCATAGTATTAGATATAAGATTAATTAAAGGAGACTGTACCCGCTTGTGATAAGTAAGTACATCAAAAACAGAAGCGTCTGTTTGATTGATAAATGTGTAAGGAGCATCGGTTTACCAGAGCCGATGCTTTTTTTGTCCCTGTTTGTAGCATGTTAGGAAAATTATGCGTAATTTTGTCAGATAATAAGGAAAATACCAATATGAACATCCCTGTTATTTTTCAATTCTTGAAAGAAGTGTCCGCTAACAATAACCGCGAATGGTTCAATGCTCACAAGGACTTGTATGAAGAAGCCCGTGGGGAATTTGAGAACCTGTTATCGGCTATAATTACCCGTATCTCGCTTTTCGATGAAAGTATTCGTGGCGTTCAAGTCAAAGACTGTACTTACCGGATTTATCGTGATACGCGCTTTTCGCAGGACAAGACCCCGTATAAAACTCATTTGGGCGGATACATCAACGCCCGCGGTAAGAAATCAGACCACTGCGGTTACTATGTTCACATTGAACCGGGCAACTGTCTGTTGGCAGGTGGTAGCTATTGCCTGCCTCCTAAGACGCTGAAAGCCGTGCGACAGGCAGTGTATGATAACATAGACGAATTTCGCGGTATAGTTGAAAATCCGGATTTCAAGCAATACTTCCCGGTAATAGGCGAAGACTTCCTGAAAACAGCTCCCAAAGGGTTTCCAAAGGATTTTGAATATGTACAATATCTGAAATGCAAGGAATATACCTGTTACTGCAATCAACCGGACAGCTTCTTTCTGGCACCCGATTGTGTGGATCGTACGGCGGAAATCTTCAAGCAAATGAAACCTTTTGCTGATTTCCTGAACTACACGATTGACGACTTTGAATAAAATTTGATAATAATATAACTAACTTAAAACATTAAAGCTATGGTAGTAGATAGATTAGAAAATTTAGAAAAATATGCATCGTTGAACCCCTTGTTCGCCCAAGCTATTGAATTCTTGCAATCACATGACTTGAACGCAATGGAAGTTGGCAAAACCGAACTGAAAGGTAAAGACCTGGTTGTAAACGTAGCTCAAACTACCCCTAAAGCTAAAGAACAAGCCAAACTGGAAACACACAATGAATTTATAGATATCCAGATTCCTCTCTCCGGTGCGGAAGTAATGGGCTATACCGCAGGAAAAGATTGCGTACCCGCTGATGCTCCCTACAATGCAGAGAAAGATATTACTTTCTTTGAAGGACTGGCTGAAACTTATATCACTGTAAAACCTGGAATGTTTGCTATATTCTTCCCCCAAGACGGACATGCTCCCGGCATTTCTCCTGACGGTGTGAAGAAAGTCATTGTGAAAGTGAAAGCATAATAATCCAATCAATCAAAAACTCATCCTTTATGGAAACATTGAATTTGATCAAAAACGACCCCTGGCTGGAACCTTTCGAAGATGCCATCAAAGGCCGTCATCAGCATGTATTAGACAAAGAGGCTGAACTGACGAACAAAGGGAAACAGACTTTGTCTGATTTTGCCTCGGGATATTTATATTTCGGACTTCACCGTACTGCTGACGGCTGGATTTTCCGTGAATGGGCACCCAACGCCACAGAAATATTTATTGTGGGCACATTCAATGAATGGAAAGAACTGAAAAAGTACAGTCTGAAACGTAAGGATTATGGTGTTTGGGAAATCAAACTTCCGGCAGATGCCATGAGACACGGTGATTTATACAAACTCATTGTACATTGGGAAGGCGGTTGCGGAGAACGTATTCCTGCCTGGGCAACACGGGTAGTACAAGACGAACAAACCAAGATTTTCAGTGCGCAGGTCTGGTCACCGGAAAAGCCATATAAAGTAAAGAAGCGTACATTTAAACCTAATACGGATCCTTTGCTTATCTACGAATGCCATATCGGTATGGCGCAACAGGAAGATAAAGTAGGAACTTACAACGAGTTCCGTGAAAAAACTCTTCCGCGCATAGCTAAAGCCGGATACAATTGCATTCAAATCATGGCTATTCAGGAACATCCCTACTACGGTAGTTTCGGTTACCATGTATCCAGTTTCTTTGCCGCTTCTTCCCGTTTCGGTACTCCGGAAGAATTGAAGGAGTTGATCGATACCGCACACGGATTGGGTATTGCAGTGATTATGGACATCGTTCATTCTCATGCAGTAAAGAATGAAGTGGAAGGATTGGGCAATTTTGCCGGTGATCCGAATCAATACTTCTACCCCGGCGCACGACGTGAACATCCGGCTTGGGACTCACTTTGTTTCGACTATGGAAAGAATGAAGTTATCCATTTTCTTCTTTCTAATTGTAAGTACTGGCTTGAGGAATACGGATTCGACGGCTTCCGGTTCGATGGTGTAACATCTATGCTCTATTATAGTCACGGACTGGGTGAAGCCTTCTGTAATTATGGAGACTATTTCAATGGCCATCAGGATGACAATGCCATTTGTTACCTGACACTTGCCAACAAACTTATCCACGAAGTAAATTCCAAAGCAATAACGATCGCCGAGGAAGTATCGGGAATGCCCGGTCTTGCAGCTAAAGTTGAAGACGGCGGCTATGGTTTCGACTACCGTATGGCGATGAATATCCCCGATTATTGGATCAAGACCATCAAAGAAAAAATAGACGAAGACTGGAAACCGTCCAGCATGTTCTGGGAAGTAACCAATCGTCGTAAAGATGAAAAGACCATATCTTATGCAGAAAGTCACGACCAGGCATTAGTGGGCGATAAGACGATTATCTTCCGTCTGATAGATGCCGATATGTACTGGCACATGCAGAAGGGTGATGAAAACTACACAGTAAATCGTGGTATTGCTCTTCACAAGATGATACGTTTACTGACTTCAAGTACTATCAATGGTGGTTATCTTAACTTCATGGGCAACGAATTCGGTCATCCCGAATGGATTGATTTTCCACGTGAAGGTAATGGATGGTCATGCAAGTATGCCCGCCGTCAGTGGGATTTGGTAGATAACAAGAATCTTACTTACCATTATATGGCCGACTTTGATGCTGATATGCTCAAAACCATTAAGAGCGTGAAAGCTTTCCAGGCAACACCTGTTCAGGAAATCTGGCACAATGACGGCGATCAGGTATTGGCATATATGCGTAAAGATTATGTCTTTGTGTTCAATTTCAATCCCAAACAGTCATTTACCGATTATGGCTTCCTGGTTTCTCCGGGTACGTATGAAGTAGTATTGAATACGGATAATCCTGCTTATGGCGGTAATGGATTGACTGATGACACTGTAAAACATTTCACTATTGCTGATCCTCTTTATGAAAAAGAGAAGAAGGAATGGTTGAAGTTATATATTCCTGCCCGTACAGCAGTAGTATTGAAGAAAACTAAATAACATACTATAAATAAGAAAGCCGTGTCGGGAAATTCCAACACGGCTTTTTTATTCTTCTTTTCGATAGATTATTTCAATTGCGCTTCAATTTGCGGTAATAGTTTCTTAATATTATCTATCATACTTTTTTCACGAGGTTTGTCTGCCGAGAGTAAGGGGAGTGCACGTTCCAGATACGTTTTAGCATTCTGGAAGTTTTTGTCAGCGATTTCTTTCTGTGCATCATACTTAGCTTTATCTGAATTAGCCAATGGTGCTGCATTCTTCAGAACTAAAGCTGCCTTATTATAAGAAAGTGTACCCAAGCTGTACAATGCGTTGGTATTCTTTTCATCGTCAGCAAGTACTTGTTTGAAAGCTTCCTCAGCATCATCCAGTTTATTAGCCTTTTGTGCTTTAATACCGGCGTTCAGATAATAATTAGCATGAAGTCTTTTCAATGTCTTGTTTTCCGGAGCTGCTTCTATACCCTCTTTCAGAGTAGCAAGATACTCACTGTCTTTTTTCAAATCCTTCAATGCACCAGCTTTACCTACATATGCATTTCCCAGATTATATTTCTTTTGAATAGCAATATCAAAATACTTGAGAGCTTCTTCCGGTTTTTTGATTTTATCGGCACAAACGCCGCAGTTGTAAGCGATAACAGAGTCCTGATTGTTTGTCTGTGTCAGGTAGGTACTGAATTTTGTAAATGCTTCCTGGTAATTTTTGGCTTCGAGTGCTGCCTTTCCTTCGTTAATTAGATTTCCAGGTTCTGTAGTTTGCGCAAAAAAGTTAGTTGCTGCACAACACAGCGCAATGGATAACAAAAATTTTTTCATGTGCTTTAAATTTTAAAAGTTGATATCCCAAAATTAGTGTTCATAGCTATAGAAGCAAAACCATTTTAACTTTTTTGTAGTTTTTAGGACAGCTGTAACAAATGTTATTTTACGTAAATTTCAAGGGGGACTATCTAGAGACCAACAGCATGAGAAAAACAAATTGTGCACATGATCAAAATAGATTATATTTAGAATGAAAATAAATCATACAGAAAAATCCCCGTATTCTACAGAATTACCCTAATTAATGAAACAGAAAAGTCGCAAATGCCTATTTATTAGCGATTTGCGACTTTTCTTCTGTGATTCAAGTAACGTTTATTAATCGCTTGATTATTAATTGCTTGTATAATTGTATAGCCTACAATATGCCTACATTTCTTATCTATTACAGGTTATTTCTTACTTAATAAGACTTGTATTAGACGTTCCTTCTCCTCAATTATCCTTTCTAAATCAGCTATTTTTGCATCCTTATCAAGTTCATTTGATTTTATTCCAGGTATGGGAATATTATCAAAGAATACACCTACAGGAACTTCCAGAACCTTTGCTATTGCCTCAATGGTTTTTGTATTCGTTGTTCCATTCCTGACAATAGCCTGTATGCTACTATCTTCTTTTCCTATACGTGATGCAAGTTCTCGTATAGTGATTTTCTTTAACTCACATAATTCTCTTATTAACAAGAAATTAGCCATATTATATCTTTGTTATAACTTTTATTAACGTAATTCTTATTCACTTGTGGTGAAAATAATTAAACCTTTGCTATGTAAAGTTAATAATAATGAGTATATTTATCACAAAGGTATGACGAAAAAAAAATTAAAAAGGAATGATGACGGCGAGAAACTAAGAATGTACCTTTTGAATTTGCCGGTAAAAGAATCTTCTGAAATGTCCCTTAAATTGGCAGAAGCATGTAAAGTGCCATTACATACCTTTCGTAATTGGCGGGGTAGTCGTTGTCGTATTCCCGAACTTGCCAAGGATAAGATCGAGGAAGTAACAGGCGTAAAAATCTTCCATAGTGAAAACCAATAAATAAAAGAAAAATGAAATCAAAGAAATTAGAAATCGAAATTCCGGAAGGTAAAACGGCCGTCTGGAGAAATGGCATCTTAACTCTTATTGATGAACCGGAGAAAGACGTAAAAGAACGTATTAAGACGTTTGAGGACGCCTGCCGTGAAATTGGCATTGATGCGGAAGCATGGAGCCGGGATAAAATATCCCTCGGTCTTGAACCTGACGTTCTGGCTTTCCTGAAACTCCGTATCATTGTCAAGGCTTTAAATGAAGGCTGGGAACCTCAATTTATAGAGGATGAATACCGTTATTATCCTTGGTTTATTCTTTATACAGGGGAAGAATACAATAAGTTGGACGAGGAAGAAAAGTCTCGTGTGGTGTATCGGTCGAACAACAACGCGTTCGCGTTAGGCGGTGTTTCGTATGCGTACGCGTATTACGATTCATCGTACACGTATGCGCACATCGGCGTTCGGCTTGCCTTCAAAACGTCAGAACTGGCAGCGTATTGCGGTCGACAATTCCTTGATATTTGGGCGGACTTTGTTTTTCTTCCGGAAAAGAAAAGTGAATAAATAACCGGGGCGGCTTTTGCCGCTCCATATAATAACCGCCGGAGTGTGGAGATAACCCCGAAGGGCGAAAGCGGGTGTTATTGGTAGTTCGATGCTATCCTCCGGCACAGCTATAAACAACAATGAGCAAAATTTACATAGTAACTAAAAGGGAATCTGGAAAATACGAAGAAGACGGCGTTTGGTTTTCTATCCTTGCCGCATTTGATACGAGAAATAAAGCAGAAGAATATTTAAAGAAATATGTAAAAACGGCTCCTAAAGAAGCTTACTACACTTTCTATCGAATAGAATCTGTTCCGTTGTTTCTTTCTTCTCATAAAGTGAAAATAAACAGACCGAAACATACGACCTATCCTATTGGTGAATTGGTAAAATTAAAAATAAGTGGTGAAAAATAATTCAAATCAAGAACAGAAATGAGCAAAAAAATCTCCATAAAAGTAACTGAAGCACAACCGCTTCCTTGCCCTTATTGCAATGGTTTTTACGGTTATCAGTATAGTGATCTGTTTAGAATGAGTTACACGAGTGTGCATAATTCTGACGGTACATATTCCGGTGGGGAATATTCCGACGGAGTTTCCTTAAACAAGAGTAAAACAGCTTATTGTGTGAATTGTGGTACCAAACTACCTTTTACCCTAATACGTGAAGGTGAGGAACAAGTCGAATAATTAAAAATAAATCAGAAATGAAATCAACAATTACCACCCCCGATGAATTAACCACGCTACGAATAGAAGGCAGTAGTGGAACCTATAAAATATTCAGTAGCTTCCGCCCCATGGAATCCCCTGCGTTCGTGGATGCGGTGGACCGGAAATATAATCTGGCGGAGATTAAGAATCTTTCCGGCGGAAAAGGTTATTTCCTGGTACACTTGAACAGAGAGCAGCAGGAAACTATACAGGAGGATTTAAGCGCTATCCTTTGCGATAGTGTGCCATGTCTTCTGTAAACTAAGACGATCTTAACGAAATGCCATGAAAGAAGACAGACGCCTAAGAAACCTACGTTATCAGATGCGGAAGAAAGGTTACCAGTTCGATACAAAGAACCTGGTGGCCATTATGCCTTCACATGACAAACGTTCCCTTCTCCAGGAAAGGAGATTAAGCAAATTCGGTTTTTCAATTCAGTATAACATGTTTGAACAATGAAAGATAAAAATTTAAAATACATCGCCCACGCTATCATCGTGGTTGCCTTTATGGGGCTGATTGCCTTTGTCATTTATTATACGGGTAAAACCGCTTTTCTTTGGCTGTTATTATTCGTTTTCCTGTATCAACCTTGGACGGAGATGTGCCCGGGACGGAAAGAAGACAACGAAGAATAAGTAACCATGTAACTTTATAACGATGATAAAGGCAGAAGACATCTACAAAGTAACCAACAACGGGCTGGATATAATTCTACATTATTATCCGCAAGCCCGGGATTGTGTCGGAACCAACCGCCATTTCAAACGCCGGCCGTCAGAGGACGACGCGTCGGCCTGTATCAAGTTATTCGGAAAGGAAGGTTCCCAGCAGGTTTATAAGGTAACGGATTTCGGCGATACCGGAACGGCTCAAAGCCCTGTCGATATCTGCATGTATGAGGAAGGCCTCCGGTTTAACGAGGCTATCCTTAAACTTGCATCCATGTACAACGTAACCGATGAACTCAACCGTAACGTAAACAAGCCGGATATCCGTAAGGTTCCGGCCTCCCAGGATCAGAAAGACGGTACTAAAATTTTCGAGCTTGCCGATCATCTCACCCCGGAGCAGTTACGCATACTCGGCCCCCGTGTCACCCAGGAGAACGCCGAGGCCCTGCACTGGTATTCGGCCAAATACATAGGGTATGTAAAAAATCGCGAGGTAACTTATAAATACGCGACTGCGACATACCCTATCTTTATGCGCGAATGTCTGGTAAAACCGGCCGAGGGTGACACGCCCGAAGTGAAGTTCTATAAAATATACGAGCCCCTGAATCCGGACAAGCAGTGGCGTTTTTCCTACACCCCGGAAGGTGTCAAGCCGAAAGACTATATAAACGGCCTTTCCGAACTGAAAGCCTTATACCGGGAATTTAATTCCAGGGAGGAAGCCGCTTTTAAAAAGAATCCGGCCAATGCGGAAAAGCCCTATAAGGAGCAGAAGCTGCAGGAGGCGTTTATATGTTCCGGAGAGCGCGACGCCCTGTGTGTTAAATCGCTGGGCTTTTCCCCGATCTGGTTTAATTCGGAGACGTATAAACTTTCCGAACAGGACTATAAAGAGATCATGAAATACGTTGAGGTCCTGTATAACATACCCGATATCGACACGACGGGCAGGGTGAAGGGTACGGAACTTGCATTACGCTTTATCGATATCCATACGATCTGGCTACCGGCCTGGCTTACCACTTACCGGGACCAGCGGGGCAAACCGCGTAAGGACTTCCGGGACTTCATGGAATTAAGAAGCAAGAACGAAGATTTCCGTAACCTTATGACGCTTGCCATGCCCGCCAAATTCTGGTATTCCAAGTTTAACGAGAAATCCCGGCAATGGGATCACAATATAGACGCGGACTGCCTTCACTACTTTTTACGTCTTAACGGTTTCTATTCGCTTCATGATGAAAATTCCAGTTCAACGAAATACATCCGTATTACCGGCAATATCGTAAAACTGATAAAGGCAAAGGATATCCGGAAGTTTATCCGTGAGTGGGCCCAAGAGAGCTTTTTATCCCGCGATATAAGGAATCTTATTCTGAACAGCCCCAAACTGTCAGATACGGCCCTGGACAACTTGCAGGAGATCGAACTGGATTTTACCAATTATACCCATAATACGCAGATGTTCTTCTTTCCCGGTTGCAGCATGGAGGTAAGCGGTACCGGTATAAAGGAGCATCCGGCCAACGGCAGCACATTGTCCCACTACGTTTGGGAAGAAAACGTCCTGAAACACAAAGTCCGTCTAATGGAAGACATGTTTACCATTTCCCGTAAAAAAGACATAGAGGGGAACGATGTTTTTGATATCCGGATCAATGCCGTCCCGTCTAACTTTTTCGGCTATGTAATCAATTCGAGCCGCGTTTACTGGCGTAAGGAACTGGAATATAATTTCGACGACAAGAGCGTGGGGGAAGCGGAATCCTACCGGGAAAAACATAAATTCGATATCGAGGGGGAAGGCCTCACGGCGGAAGAAGTGGCCGAACAGAAAAGGAACCTTATCAACAAGATCTTTACTATCGGCTATATGTTGCACCGTTATAAATCCCCTTCGCGTGCCTGGGCACCACAGGCCATGGATAACAAGATCGGTGAAGACGGTGAATGTAACGGACGTTCGGGCAAATCGTTCATGTTCAAGGCCCTTTCCTACTTTATGAAGACCGTCAAGCTTTCCGGCCGTAATCCCAAGTTAATGGATAACCCGCATGTGTTCGACCAGGTAAACCAGCATACCGACTTTATCCTGGTGGATGATTGCGACCGGTATCTTAATACGGGCCTGTTTTACGATATCATCACATCAGATATGACCGTGAACCCGAAGAACAACCAGTCGTTTACTATACCTTTCGAGGAATCGGCCAAGCTGGGATTTACAACTAATTACGTTCCTATTGATTTTGATCCGTCTACGGAAGCCCGTTTGCTGTACCTGGTATTCTCCGACTACTACCACCAGCGTACGGAAGATAACGACTACCGGGAAACGCGTTCTATCCGGGACGATTTCGGTAAGGATTTGTTTTCCAAGACTTACAGCGAGAACGAGTGGAACGCCGATATAAATTTCTTCTTGCAGTGCTGCCGTTTTTACCTTTCCCTTTGCGAGGAATCTATAAAATTGCTTCCGCCCATGGAAAACATTATCAGGCGTAAATACAAGGCCGATATGGGCAATAACTTTGAGGACTGGGCGAACTCTTATTTCTCTCCGGACAGCGAGCACCTGGACAGCTTTATCGTCCGTGAAAAGGCTTTTGCTGATTACAAAAGTTTTTCCGGTGTGAATAAAATCACGATGCAGCGTTTTACAAAGGCCCTCAAAGGCTTTGTGGCCCTTTGCCCTTACATTGACGAGCTCAACCCGAAGGACCTTTGCAACTCCCAGGGGCGTATTGTACGTAAGGATAACGACGGCAAGGCCGCCGACATGATCTATCTGCGTTCATGCGGCACGGCGGAAACGGCTGCCGGTGGTGGAACGGAACCGGCCGATCCGACACTCATGTTTGTACCTGATGAACGACCGGATGAATGAATAACGCGCATTTGAAATTAAACAGCATGTCCGAGTTTACCGCGCTCTGGAACAGCGGCGAGAGGTTCCGGAAATTCGCCGAACAGGTCTACCGCTATCTGGAGCGTATGAAACCCGGTACCGTCCTGGCACTGGAACGCTATTCGGGCGAGCAGCTCGAATGGATCATCAAAACGGCCTGTGTTTTTATCCTGGAAGGCGACAACTACCTGGAGTATGAATTTAACGAGGACTATACGGCCGTCGTGCACCGCTATATACCCCCGGACGTAAAGAAATGGATTTTAAGCAGGTGCAAACATCGCGTATAAGACGGATCGGAGCCGGTATAAAATACGAAAAGAGGGACCAGATACGAATGTGTCGGTCCCTCTTTTCGTATGGAAACAAATGCGTCCCGCCCGGCTTCCCTCCCCATACCCCACCTCTATTTCATACAAAATTTTAGTAACCTTGTAACCTTTGTTTGCTTGAAAGAAAAAAGTCTGAAAATCAAATAAATAAATAGGAAATAAAGGTTACGAAGTTGCAGTTACAAAACGGTTACGAATTTTTCCGGTTTGTAACACCGGCCTTTTTATCTTCTACCGGTAAGCCCGGTTACAAACTGTTTTCCGGCCATTTTTTTGTAACGGAAATTAGTAACGTTACTAAGTTGCTAAGATACAGGATTTTACCTTTGTCGGTTGCCCGGTTACGAAATTACAAAAATTTAGTACCGAATTATATTAGCACAGCCTGGCAGAGAAAATGTCGGGTGTGTGGCGGCTGGAAAAGGCATATTATAATTATTCTCCCGGAGTATATTTATCAAAATGACGACTGAAAGCCTACATTTTCCCGTAAATGGCAGACCAACAGCCGATAAAGGAATATCTTTGCCTTTAAAAAGGAATGTTATTGCTATGATTACCACCCGAATACAGATCGAATCCTACCTGGCCGAGTATGTCCGGGGCAAATATTACGACGAAACGGTCGGTACCGTCCGTTTTCCTTCCTCGTCCGATATCTATGTGACCGTTTACGATCTCATGGAGAAACGGCCGGTAAATTGTCCGGCTGACCGCGGCAACCTGGAGTTTATGCTGCCTGACCGCCGGGAGGCCAATTTTGCCGGCGGCAAGTCTCCGGAACAGTTCAATTACATTTCCGTACGCGGTACCGCCATTCTTGAAAAGCGTCTGCGTGCCCTGATGTGGGCCGAGCTGCACGAACTCATGGACGAAAACAAGCACCTGCACGGAATCGAGTTTAAGGAAACCGTTTTTACCTTCCTGAAAAAGTATGATATCTCTTCCATTCAGGAAGACGGGCTGCTGAAAAACTACCAGCGGTGGCGGGACAGTTTCAGGCGTAAGAAGAAAAGGGCGTATAACCGAAAAAAAGTGTAAAAAAGCAAGTTATTTTTTACCTACCAACTGTATCTGTTTGTCCTTTTTTGTCCGGTTTTTGGCTGAAAAACGTCCGAAAAATGCTGAATGTTTGATTATCAATGCTTTATATCTGTAATTATGTCAAGAAAGTTAATATCCGCCGCCCATAGCCTGCAACTGGTTCCCGTTTACAACATTATCCATTTTGGCGTCGTGCTCTCGAAAGTCGTTATCCGCTCTATCGGAAAACCTGATATTCTTATGATCGTACCGGGAACCTTAAAACCGGGTGACAGCAAAAATGAAGACGTCTATACTAAAAAACATACCTTCAAGCTTGCCGACGTGTCGCAAAATAAGACGCTTTACCTGGAAAACCTGAAAGCGACGCCCTTTGTCGCCCTCTATACTGACGAAACGGGTAACACCCGTGTTTCCGGTTCTCCCGATTACCCGCTTACCTTTTCTTTTGAGATCGGCGGGGGCCTGTATAACTGCACCCTGTCCGGTACGGGTCCGGGCGTTGATGCGTTCCTGTAGGTTCCTTTCAGTCCTTCTCTACCTATTATATAGGCGTTTTCTTTGCCGTAAAAAAGAGAACGTGGACAAAATACAGGAGATTTTTACAGCACCTTGGGCAATCGCTGATAATGATTATTACCGGTTGCTTTCCTTACTTGTGCCGTGTGTTGCAGCCGGCAACCTGGATGCGATCGAAAAACGGCTCGACAATAATAAAATAACCGCCTACGCTACTACGCCTTACCTTGCCAACCGGTGGGAACTGGACGATGAGACATTGCCGGCTGACAGTGTGGCCGTCATTATCCTGGAAGGCACCTTGTATTCCTGGGAGACTTACCGCCTGGAAAAGCAGCTCCGGGATGTTTTCGATAATCCTAAGATTTGCGGTGCGGTACTCTGGATCAATGGGCCGGGCGGTATGGTCGCACATGTGGACCTGGCGGCTAAAATGATTGCCGAATCTTCCAAGCCTATAGCTACCTATGTGGCCGGTACCATGGGGAGTGCCCATTTCTGGCTGGGAACCGCCGCCGGTAGAACCTTTATCGCTTCCCCTATGTGTGAAGTCGGTTCCGTCGGGATCATGCTTACTTACCAATCTTTTAAGGAATATTTTAGGAAACAGGGCATTGATTACCGGGAAATCTATCCGGATAGTGCCGATCTGAAAAACTATGAAACCCGCGCGATTGAAAAAGAGAACAACGAAGAGCCTATAAAACAACGTCTGGCAGTCATGCACCGTATTTTCTGTGATGCGATCAGTCGGAATCTGGGTATTGCCTACGATCCGGAACTTCCCCTTTTCCGGGGACAGATATTCACCGGCGACGTAGCCGTGGCAAACGGTTATATAGACCAGTTCGGCACGCTGGAAGACGCTGTAAAGTGGGTACTGGCACAGGCCACCGTCAGAAAAGTAAATGAGATGTATAACATATAGTATTAACTTCAAAATTTTGTATATATGAAATTTAAGAGCTTTTCCGCTCACATTCTGGCCCTGCTGGGTCTGTCGGAATGGAGCAAGGTAGAGGACAAAAACTCTATCACGGTCGAGGAAGTGGCAAAACTGAAAAATTACGGTTTTACCGAAAAATTCCTCACGGACTTTAAAGCGTCCCTCGAAAACGATTTCCAGGACGAATCCGAAGACGGGAACCAGGGAGAGGAAACCGAGGAACCTAAAACTACCGCTTTCCTTCGTGGTTTGTTGGGTGACACTGCGGCACGTCTGACACAAGCGCAGGAACAGCTTGAAGCCTTGCAGACGCAACAGCGTGACGAGAACCGGAACAACACCGCGTTAATTGCCAAGAAGGATGCCGAAATAACAAAGCTTTCCGGTATTATCGCTCAACTTTCGGCCGCTGCGGAAGATGATCCGGGCAAAGGGAAACAACACAACGCCCAGGCGGACGGTAAAGGGAAATTCAATCTCCAGGACGAAAAGCAGCTGGGGGGCTTGCAGGGTGAAATGTTCTCACTGGAGGACCGCCCGTATAACCTTCGCGCTAAAGCTGCGTTAATGGAGGCTGCCGGTTTTGAAATGATCGCTCTTCCGAAAGCAAGTTCCATTGACTACAGCCGTTTGAAGGAGGACCTCGGGGCCTTTTACCGTATTCCCTGGCAGCAGCGTTTGCAGTCGTTTTTAATGGAACTTCCTTCCATTGAAAGTATTTTCCCGCTTGAATCCGGTTATCAGGATTTGGCTACGCTGGTTAATATCTGGCTGGGTGAGTTTTCACAGGCCGGTAATGAGGAATCCGACTTCGATAAGGTGACTAAAGGTTCCTACGAGTTCGACGATGAAACCCTGCGCATGTTCAACGTGATGTTTGCACACCGTTTCAAAAATTTAAAGGCCCTGGAGAAAACTTGGATCGGCACTTTGAACAAGGAAGGTTCAAACCCTATCAAGTGGTCTTTTATCGAGTATATCCTGGCCGAAACCGCCAAAAAGTTGCATAACGAGCGTGAACAACGCCGTATTAACGGAATCCGTAAGGACCCGAATCTGAACGAACCCGGCAAAGCACTTGCTGCAGCTGACGGACTGTATGAGTTCCTGAACAAGAAAGTGAACGGACATACCGATATCAATAACGGAAAACTCGTTTACCAGATCAAGCCGTTCGAATTGGGGGAAATTACCGAAGCAAACATCGGTGAAAAAGTGTACAAGGGTACTTCCATGATCCCGGCGGTTCTTCGTGACAGCGGTAACCTGGCACTTTATATGCCTTCGCACTTTATTGTATTGTATCATAAATACAATGAATTGCATTACGGGCAGAACCAGGATTACAAGGCTAACATCATGTATGTGAAGGAATATCCGGCGGTGAAGATTATTCCGGTTCCCAATGCTGACAACCACCACCGTATCTTCTGGACGTTTGAAGGTAACATTAAAACCTACGAGGATAAGCCGGGTGAAATGACGGCTTTCAACCTGGAGCAGGAAGACTGGAGCCTGAAAGTCTGGAGTAACTGGCGTGAAAGTATCTGGGCTATTGCCGTGGGATTCAAGTACACCAAGAAAGAAGATATGGACTATACGCGCCAGATGATCTTCTGTAATGAGTATGACCGCCCGGCGTCTTACTTCGTGGATGCTGACAAGGACAAGAACCCGTCGGCCAAACTTCATACATCCATTGTTACCGTAGCCAATACGGCCGAATTTACGATTACCGATATTGAAGACGCTCCGGTAGGTGCGGTTATTTCCCTGAAATGCGGAAGCGTGGATAAGGGTGTTAAGATCGAGAAAAGCGGAAATTTTGAACTTATTTCCGATGCCTGGCAGCCCGGTAAGGGGGACGTTATCAAACTGATGAAACGTGCCGACGGTAAATTTATCGAGATTGGTCGCGAAAACGCTTCTTCCGATGCGTTGCAGTTTGCGCCGGATGAAACGACACCTTCCTTGCTTGACGGTGAAGTATTCGTTACCGGTGTAAATACAAAAGCAACGGCAATCACTAACTTTACCGATGCAGAAGCCGGAATCGTTTACACGATTTACGGAAACGGTTCTGAAAATGCTTCTACCATTGCCAGCGGTGGAAACTTTGTTTTAACCGAAGCTATAACGCTTTCCGAAGGCAAGTTCATCAAATTGGCGAAAGCTGCTGACGGTAAATTCTACGAAGTGGCAAGAGGCTAAATTAATCGGAAGGGGTACTTTATCCCTTCCATTTTATAACCTTATAAATCATTAAGTTATGACATACGTAAAAGCAAGCGTAAGAAGGCCGGCCGGCAATCCCGGTAATGGTATTCAGCCCAAGGATCAGCTCGTAATTTACGACGTTGACGATATTCTTTATTTTCCGCCAAGAAACGAGGCCGGCGTGGTTATCGAGGAGGATATCGTGATGAAGGCGGGGCGTTATGCGATCGGTATTTACCTGACACCCGGTACCGCTGAAATCAGTTCCAACAGTGACGGGGAAACCGACGCCGAAGGTTATACGCCTTCCGTTAAGTTCAATCATCCCGGTAACGAACAGGAGATTCGCGAGTTTAAGACAAACTGGCTGTCTAAAAAATGTATCGTTGTTCTCCGTTATTGTAGCGGAAAGCCTGCCGATCTGATCGGAACGCCCTGTAACCCGTCTAAGTTATCCGTTTCTTATACCGGTTCCAATGAATCGAATACGAACGAACTTACTTTCACCCAGATCAGCAAGGGGGATGATATCGCCATTTACCGGGGTACCGACACCCTGGAAGAACCGGTGGCCGTAGTGGAAGCCGGTGCCACAGATATAGATTACCAGACAGACGGGCAGTACCAGCTTTCCGCAGGTGCGGCCAAAATAGCCGGTGTTACCGGTGGAAGTCATGGATCGGTAATTACCCTTATGGGATGTTCGGGCGTTGCGCCAACAGTGGAAAAAGGCGGTAATTTCCTTCTGAAAGGCGGTAAGACGTTTACCGCTTCCGAAGGTTCCCAACTGACATTGCGGGCGTTTAACGACGGTTCGGAGGCTATGAAATGGATTGAACAAAGCCGTTATGAGGCGTAAGTAAACGGCTTTCATATCATTCAAAGGGTGACCGGCAGCACATGCCCGGCCACCCTTTGTCCTTTTTGGGGGTAATTGCCTTTTTTTTCTTTGTATCATCAAATTTTATATAGTATGAAACAGGAAATTATTACCTATCTGGCCGGTCCGCGTAACTTTATTCAAGGCGTGGAACTGTACGAGAAATACGGTATCAACCGTATGCTAAAGAAGTCATTTCGCCGGCAGGGAGAAACGGAAACGATGAAGGCCATTCTTTTAGAGGAACTACGGAAGCTGGCCGGGCTTTCCGAACGTGAATTTAAGACGATCCGGCGCAACTCTAAACAGCCGGCCGCGGTAAAAATGGAACCCGCCCGACAGGAACCTCCAAAAATGCCGGTAAAATACAGCGATGATTTGCTGCTGGAACTTGCCGAATCTTTCGGCGTCAGCGTGGAAGAACTCGTTTCGTCCGATTTCCGGGATAAGGTTCTTTCCATGGATGAAAATGCCGACCGTGTGGAAGAGCTGGAAGAGGAACTGGAAGAGGCGGAGAAACGATACAAGGCGGCTCCGGAAACCGTAACCAAAATGATACGTTTCCGCGAGAAATTTACCTTCCTGAACTCTCCGGATTGTCCCGACATTCTGAAAATACTTGTTTCCGACATGTTCACCGCATACGGGAAGTATAAGGAGGCTTTCGCCCGTCTGGAGGTTACGCCGGATGATGTCAGTTCACTTTCTACAGCACAGGAAGCGCAGGCGGTTGTGGAAAATTTCATTACTAACCGCGAAATGTGGGACGAACTGGAATATTACCGGGAAAACGGAAAGATTTTGGGTAAATGTGAGAAGGTAAAAAGTTTGTCCGTCCGTAAGGGTGTCGAGAATCTTTCGGATATCGACATACAAAAGGCATTGAATAACGCTCGTGCCAACCTTTCAAAGAATAAGGCGAAACTGGAACAGGCCGGGGATGATGAGAAGAAGAAAGCGAGTGCCCTTGCAATGATCCAAAAGTGGGAGACTACAAAGAAAGCCATAGAGGAAGAAATCGAGGCGCGAAAAAAAAAGTAGTTGAACTTATTGCCACTTTGACAGGAAAACGGCAACGGATCATGAAGGACCGGGGCCGTTTTTCTCACCCTTGCGACCGCTCGGAGCTGGGGCACCAGCTCAAGACATTAACCCTCCGGATAGAAAAAGAAGAAAGCCGGCTTAAACAACTTTCCAATGATAACAAACCAAATTTATAACGAGGATTGCCTGGAGGCGTTGAAACGTGTTCCGGACAATTCTGTAGATTGTATAATAACCGATCCGCCTTATTTCCTGGGAATGACACATAACGGGCAGAAAGGCAGTTTTAAAGATTTGTCTATCTGTAAACCCTTTTACCGGGATTTGTTTCAGGAGTTTAACCGGGTGAAGAAACCCGGTGCTTGCGTGTATTTTTTTACGGACTGGCGCGGATATGCTTTTTATTATCCGTTGTTTGACTTGTATTTAGGCGCGTCAAACATGCTCGTTTGGAATAAACAGTCGGGGCCGGGTAATCATTACGCCTTTATACATGAACTTATTTTGTTTCATTGTGGAAAGGGTGTTTCTATTGGTGCCACAAACATAATAGATAATATCCGTTCTTTTGCGTCCGGTGCTAAACTGGTAGAAGGTGAAAAGGTTCATCCCACGCAAAAACCGGTGGCGTTGATCCGTAAACTGATTGAAGACAGTACAAAGCCGGGCGATTTGATCCTGGACACTTTCGGCGGTTCCGGTACTACGGCCGTGGCATCCATTGAAAGCGGCCGGAACTTTGTTTTAATGGAACAGGACGAAATTTATTATTTCACGGCACAGAAACGAATAAAAGATGCGTATGAACGATTTAACGGTGGTAGATAGTATTTACCTGGATGCGCAGCAAAAAGAGGATGTACGGCGTTTGTCTTCTTTAGGGTATTCTTCGAAAGACATAGCCGTTTCCCTGGGGCTTTCTCCGGAAGATGTCGGGCTTTTTGTCCGGGATGCGGAAACGGTGGGAACTTCTGTTAACTTTCTGATCCGGGAAGGGATTCTCGTAGCACGTGCCGCCCCTGAAATAAAACTCCATGAAGCGGCGGAAGGTGGAAACGTGGAAGCTATAAAACAGCTGGAGGCCGTACGGAAAAGACATACTTTTGAACGTTTAATCGAACAAATGGATGACGACGAATTTAATTAAGCCCTCACGAATAGACTTTGACAAGGTGGATATCAACCAGATTCAAAGGATTCTTTCTACCGGTACGCTGGAAGCACTCGCGCCCGATGAAAGGGAATATTACAGCCTTATGGAAATGGTACGGGGCCTTCGTGCCCGTATGCGTATAAATGGCAAGTTGGTGACAAAGGCCGGTATCATCCGCCTTTTAAAGTCGGAGCCTTACGGCCTTTCGGACTGGATGGCCCGCCAGGTGTACGCCGACAGTCTCAATTTCTTTTATACACAGGATAACGTACGTCCGCAGGCTTTCGCCAACCTGTATGCGGAAAAGGCCGAAAATTGGGCGAATACCGTCTTTCTTATGGGTAATGTAAAGGAGGCTAAGAACCTTCTGAAACTGGCGGCGGAACTTCGCGGATGTTATAAGGACCAACAGACCGAAATACCGGAGGAACTGCTTTCACAGAAAAGCACGGTTATTTATACTACCAGCCGTAAGGATCTGGGTGTTCCTGAAATCGACCGTAAGGAATTGGAAGAGTTTATCGACGCGATACCGGAAATTCCTGTTATTGTACGTGATAATATAAAAGAGGATGCGCGTATTAAAGCTTTTGATCTGAAAAAACGTATGTTGTATGATATCAAAGAGTTCGGGGAAGATAACGAAGGTGAGTAACGCCGATGATGTAGAAATAAAATACGGTCATATAATCCAGGTTCTGACGGACTGGATCGATACTACTATCCTTGTATCTATTGACGGCCGCGGTATGGCTAAATCTACCGTTATACAAGCCAGGCGTTCCGCCCGGTGTGTGGAAGAAATGCCCGGCGGTGCGTTCGCTTTTGTTGCCAATACCTACAGTAACCTGGAAGATAATATAATGCCGGCCGTACAGAAGGGCTGGCAACTTATGGGCCTGATCGAAGGGGTACACTATGTAAAAGATACCCGCCCGCCTGAATCCTGGCGGCGTAAATGTTCGGTTATCGTAGATGATTACAAGCATGTTTATAGCTTCTGGAACGGATGTGTTATTTTCATGGGATCACTGGATAACCCTTCATTGCTTGCCGGAAAGTCTGTAATACATCTGTTTTATGATGAAGCGAAGTACGATAAGGAAATGAAAGTAAACCGCGCTATGCCTATTCTTCGCGGTGATGCGATCACTTACGGACATTCCCATTTGTTCCTGGGAATAACCATTACTACCGATATGCCGGATATCGACGAAAACGAGTACGACTGGTTTTTCCGGTATGTCAAGCAAATGGACCCGGAACGGATCATTAAAATAGTGCAGGCGGCAAGTGTACGTAATGACTTGATAATTTCCCTTTTACGGGAACAAAGAAAGAACAGGCCTTCCCCCTTGAAACTGAAACGTTTGAAGCGGGATATTGAATATTACGATCGGGCTTTGTTGAAGTTGAGAAAAGGGCAGACGTTCTTTCTTAACGCTTCTTCATTCGCTAATGTTGAGATACTTACGATAGAGTATTTAAAGCGGTTGTATAATGGTACGCTGGAGCTTCACGAATTTAAAAAGTCGGTGGTGGGTATGCGTCCCGGTCTTCGCAGGGATTTACGTTTCTATGTGTTGTTTGGTGAAGGACATAAGTATTATAACGGTACCATGTCTGGAGAAGCCGCTTACAGCTCGCGGGAACTCCGGTACCTGCACCATGATAAAGCGATTGAAGGCGGTATGGACTTCGGTAATATGCTTTCTTTGGTGATCGGTCAGCCGGACGGTGCTTATTACCGGGTACATAAGAACTTTTTTGAGATACCGCCGGGCTGGTTCCGGGAGATCGCCGACCAGTTCCTTTCTTTTTTCCAGAACCACGAATACAAAGAACTGGATTTGTACTATGACCGTGCAGGTAATAACTTTGAAAAACAGAAGGAGGATTACGCGGGTAAGATCAAAGACGCCATAGAAAAAGACGGCAGCGGAAACCGTACCGGCTGGATCGTAAACCTAAAGAGCCGCAAACAGGCAGTTATCCGGCAGGATGCGGAATACGACTTCATGCAGGAGATTATGGGCGGTACCAACAAGAACCTGCCTATCCTGTTGGTTGATGCGGTGAACTGTAAAGAAATGGTTAGTTCTGTAGAAAAGGCAAAGGCTGAAATCAAATACCGGGGTAATTCTAAAGTAGTGTTCAAAGTGAAGAAGTCCGAAAAGCTGGCACCAAAAAAACTACCGATGTTATCCACCAATTTCTCCGACGCTTTCAAATACTTACTGATGCGCCCCGGCTGGATAGCTTTAGTACGAGGCAAGCGGACGCTGCAGGCCGACTCGTTTGTGGATCAATGGATAGAGAACAGGCATAAAAGGTAATTGCCTTGTAACGCTGGAAAATTGGTTTTCCGGCGTTTTTTGTGTTACCAGGTTACGGGTACCCCTCCGGGAGAGGTCATATTTCACCTTTTAGGGGGAGGGCAACTGCTTTCCGACTTCTGAGCGGCTCGGTCTTCGGAAGGTGTCATTTTTTTAGTTTTTGAATTTTTTTTCGGCTTTTGACTGTTTTTCAGTCGTTTATCTGCATTTAGACCAAAATTTTACGCGAAAAAGTGCGTTTTTTATGTGTTTTTGTTTCATTTTTTGCCCATTTTTGGGTGAATTACCGTGTATTTTGGGGCGGTTGCCTTTCATTTTTGATTGATTTTGGGGTAATATTTTTTATAAATGTATATATTTAAGTACTTTTGCAATCGTCAAAATTACACTGCATATATACCGTCAGGACTTACGGGGTGGTACAAACTAAAGTACACACTAATTTTAAGTTACTGATATGAAAAGATTTTTTTTAGTTATTGTATTGGCCATACTAACAATGGCAGCCATTGCACAAGAACCGTATAAGGCTTATTGTGAAATCGTGGGTACTGGAAATATAACCGGTACAAAAGTAAAAATAGAAGTAGATTTCGGCCAGAAGGCAAAATGGGCAACACCAAATGCTCGTTTTTTAGTAGATGAAAACGGTGAAAAGATGAATTTTAATTCAATGATAGACGCCGTTAACTATTTGGCTAAATTGGGTTGGGAACTAATACTGGCTTATCCGGTTACACCTACACAAGGAATGAGCAAAGACCCTGTTTATCACTATATTCTTTGTAAAAAGGTAACTTCTGATGAACAGATAAAAGAGGGAATTAATTTAAAAGACAAATAGAATATTAATTATAGTGTGTAACGCTCACCCTTAATCAGGTGGGCGTTTTTTGTTACGAAGTAACGAATCGTAGAGTCGAGAAACTTTCTTTCCTAATAAACTTTTATTAACGTTTTTTTTTTTTTGTTCAGAATTTAATGCCGACATTTGCCCCTGTCAAAGTTAACACCGCTGGTGCGGTCCGGTGAGTCTCGGTTATTGGCTCGAATAAATAACGGGCTTTTTTTATGCCCGATAAGTGCTTGTTTAATACAAGGCGGTTGCCTTTCCCTAAACTTATAACCCGATCTTCGGACGGTTTGCGGTGTTAATTTTGACGAATTAGGGGAAATGGTAACCGCCTTTCCCATGTAAAATAGTCAAAATTAACACCGTTATGAAAAATGAATTTCAATCCGGTACAAGCTATGTACCTTCGTTCCGTACTGGTAGCACGGACGTAAACACAATCCAACATCGTTATTTTCAGGAACCGAAACATGAATGTACTGTTTGTTCAACTTCTGGGGCTTATTACTTATCTGCTATCGCTTGTTTCTGTCTTACTTTTATCTATCCACCGGCTGTCATTGGTGCAGTTATATGTGTGTGTCGTGCCAAGAAAGCGAGGAAAGGAGGCCGAAAATGATATCTTATTTTATAGAGCTTAACGAATATAAGCCACAGAACCGAAAATGTGCTGAAATGGCAGAGTTTGCAAACCAGTTTGGTAATACGCTTTGCCCTGATAAAATTTCCTTTGATGCTTTTAAAACTGAACTGGAAGCAAAGGTAAAGGAGCTGAACGAGAAATACCCTAAAACAATGCCGCTGAAAATATCTTCCGGTAGCGGGTTTATTCATATAGATCAGGACACTAAAACACATAATAACGGCTGTGACAAGCCTGTAGCCTATTTTTTCATTTACCGGGTTAAAAGAATATATAGGTTTTCAGAGCGTCCCCAGATAGAAAAGAAAGGAGGTGCCGAATGATATATACTGAATATCAGCAAGTGTTACTTACTCAATTACAAAACAATGATAAAAGGATTGAGGAAATAAAGAAGGAAAAGGAAGAAATACAGGAAATGTTTCTACAAGAAAGTAAATTTAAACCGGGTGATCTGATACAGATTGATTATAAAATAAGCAATGCTACTTTTAAAGTTCGTGGCTGGATTTTCCGGATTACATTCTGGAGGAATCGCCCGTATTATCACCTGAATTTACCCAAGAAAGACGGTTCCCGCGGATTAAGGGTTAAAAGTGTATGCGACGGGGTACTGGAAAGTATAACAAGTATTTCACATATTAAATTAGAAGACTTAAAAGGAGGTGCCAAATGAATACAAATAATCCTGATATCCTATTTTTCGTTAGACGTGAATACGGCACGCCTTCCATTGAATTAAGAGCCTATAAGGTGGAGAAGGTTAACAATGAGTTTGCTTTCCTTGAACTTGAACGTTTGCGGTTGGTTGTTTTCTCCGGTGATTTTCAGTCTGTATCACTTCATCACGAGTACGGTAAAAACAACTGTCTGTATAATAGTGCCAATAATATACCGGATTTGATGAAAGACATGAAGAGGTGGCAGTTATCGCCCATTGACAGACGTAATTACGAACGGTTTAGGAAAGTCGCCCTCGGGATATACCGGCAGGCCGGAATAATTGATTTCACTACCTTAGAGACTACACCGATTAAAAACGTTTAATGAAAGATTTGTTATGAAAGATATAGAAGTAAACGGCGCACATATAACAGATGAAAGTGCCGAGATTTTGACACAGTGGCAAACTAAGACGGAACCGGTTTCCGCTTGTTACATCGAAGTTATTGAGGACCTAATCGATTTCCTAATAGAGAAAGGAGATGAAAGTACACCAACAAATGAGGTGTTAAGAAGGATTCAATTATTACGTATGATGAAAAAAGACATCGAAAAGTTGTCTAATCCTTAATATTAACAATTTAGCATACCGGCTGAAAAGGCAGCCGTTGGGTTTAAGTCCCAGGTTAGGGTTTGTTTGTGCCGGGGTGGTTCCCGGCACTCTTTTTTATGTCCTTTTCGTCCGTTTCCGTTCTTCCCACCTTTGCAGTAACCAATGATTCAAATTATGAAAATAGGAACGGACAAATGGAAGCATTTCGGAATTAATTACGCTATATGTGCCCTGTTGGGTGATTATGGTGTTCCCTTTGCCCTGGGTGCTTCACTGGGTAAGGAATACGGGGATGAAATGTCCCCCTGTAATAAATGGGACTGGAAGGATATTCTGGCAGACCTGGCCGGGATCGTGGCGGGTTATTTGACGCATGTATGTATCGTCCGGACTATAATGTAACATTTTCAACTCTACTAATATGACGGAAACGATAATTACAGCGATTATTACAGCTCTTTGCACGGGTGGCCTGACTTGGTTATTCACTCTCCGGTATACCCGTAAACAGGCGGAAGCTGACGCCATGAAGTCAGTACAGGAGGTTTACCAGGAACTGATTGAGGATATGAAGAATGACCGTAAGGAATTGAAACAGCGGATCGACGATGTAGAGAGCCAGTACCGGGAACTCCAGCAGAAATGTAACGAAATGGAAAAGGATATCAGGCAGAACGCCCGCGTAATGGATATCATGAAACCGTTTCTTTGCGGGGTGAAAAATTGCCTGAACCGTAAATCTATCACTTTCGACACTAATAACTAAAATCAATTATGAGACATGGAATCGTACACCTACTTATTCTTATTTGTTTTGCAGCTTGTTTTTACGGTTGTCGTTCTCCTCGCTCTGTTACACGAAAAACGGTTACAGAAGCAACTGGAGAAGAAAAACAAACAACTACTGACGGAGTTATTGAACTTGCGCGGAGAGATTCGAGCCATGAGGAGCACGTACTTGACGTTTACCGGGAAGATAGTACGCATATCCGTATCGACTACGACAGCCTCGGAAGAATTAAAGAAATTGATTTCAGTAACCGAAAAACTGAAAAAAGAACTGGAAAGAATCAAAGCAGTTCCCTCCGGGATCATAAGGAAACTACCAGTCAAACGGAAACAGCCGTTACCCGTAAATCCGACGTTAAGCAACAAAGCCAGGAAAAAGAAAAGACTACAAACGGGTGTAGCCTATGGACGTTCCTAAAATTCATGTTTTTCTTTCTATCCTTCTGCTTGGTACATGATAACTGGGCCAGTATTAAAAACTTTATCCGCCGGCTATGGAAAAAATAAACCTTTATGTAGCGGTAGAACAGATGAAGCGGATTACCATTTCCGGGGGTACCTTTTCTATCAAGTTCCGGAAATGGAACCGTCAGACGCGGGACGGCGGCGACATGGTGATACTTACTGCCGCCCGTTTGAGGAAAAAGGCGACGGATGAAAGCATCGAAAATTCAAGCTATAAACTATTCCTGACGGACACCACAACGGGCCGGCCGCTGAATTGCTGGGAATGTCTGGTAATGGAGTTCAACGGGAAAAGAATAACGATTTAAGATTATGGAAATAAGACGAAGTGGCAACTTTGGAATTATAGATACCGGCACCGACAAGGGTTTGATCTCCTTTTCTATCGGTGGCCGCGGTAAAGGTTGGGAACCTTCCAGCATCCAGTTAAACCGGCGGGGGGCTTTCTTTTCGCGAAAGATCAGCGTAAACGGTACCTTTATCGTTCCCATGGGTGACAATAACGACATGCCGGGCGAGGTCATGCGTTTACTGGATAAATTCTACGCCGGTGAAGGTATTATGGGTAAAATAGCCGGTTTACAGTGGGGAGAAGGCCCGCGGCTGTATGAGGATGCGATCGACGAAGAGAATAACCGTTTTTACCGGCGTTGGAAACTCGATCCGGAAATAACCGCCGACCTGGAGTCGTGGGATTACACGACGGTTCTTCACCGCTCACTCGTAGACTTAACACACATGCAGGGCTTTTTTATAAAGTTTGTCCGGAACCGTGCGCCGCGTGTAGGCAATCCCGGGCGTTTGGTACGGCTGGAACATATTCCCTACCAGAAGGCCCGCCTGGTATATCCTCCCGACGGCGAGGATGAACCGCAGGAAGTACTTGTGGGCGACTTTCCTTATCCTGATCCGGCCTATACTTACCGTTACCCGGTCTTTGATCCGGCCCACCCGTTCAAATATCCGGTTTCTGTGAAATATTATAATATCTATTCCTTTTGCAAGGATTTTATAAGTACACCGCGTTTTTTGGGTGCGCTTGACTGGCTGGAGCTTGCCGGCGGTCTGGCCGCTATCCTGATCGCCTATAACGAAAACGCTTCGGCCATTTCCCTGCATATCGAATCGCCGCAGTCTTACTGGGACCGCGCGGAAGCACGTATAAAACAGGTTTGCGAGCGTACGGGCGAGAAATACACGGCCCAGATGCTGGAAGATTTCAAGGACGAAGCTATGGAGAAATTCGCCTCCAACATTACCGGAAGGCAGAACGCCGGAAAATACATGCACACGACCAAATTCTGGAATCCGGAAGCGAATAACTTTGAGGGCTGGACGGTGGAACCACTGGATAAGAAGATAAAGGATTATGTGGACGCCCAGATTAAGATATCCAATAAGGCGGACGCTGCCGCCACTTCCGGCTTCGGTCTTGATCCGGTACTTTCAAATCTGATTATAGAAAACAAACTTTCTTCCGGATCGGAGAAATTATACAGCCTGAAAGTGTATAACGCTTCTGAAACGGCTATTCCGGACATGATCCTTTGTAAGCCGTTACAGCAGTATATTAATGCCAACTTTCCGGGTACCGCAACGAAAGTAGGGCTTTATCGTACCATAGTGGAAGCGGAACAGAACGTTTCACCCTCTAACCGTATGAAAGAAAATGCGTAGTCTGTTTTTTACACCGAAACCGGAAGATGTGCCGGAAGAACCGGTAAGCGACCGGCAACCGGAAGAGAACCGGGCCGATAACACCCCGGATAAGCATATAAAGGCCCGCCGGACGAAAAACGTTCATTTTGACCGGCGGATAAAATCGGAGCTGCACCTGGAAGAGTGTTTGCCCTGGCATTTTGAGAAAGGGGCGTCTTATCACTGTATCAGTCATGGGGACGTTGACAGCCTTACTTATCTTCGTGTGATCGTGAAGCAACAACCGGTGGAATATGTTCTGATTTCTACCTGGTGTATGGCAATTACCGATGTTAAGGAGGTGGAGAAATGGCTGGAGAGAAAAGACATAGGGCACGCGGATTTTTATGTAGGTGAAATCTTTCAAGGTTCCTACGCGGATGTTTATTTATACCTAAAGAAGGTGGCGGAACGTTTCGGATCACGTGTCTGCATCTTCCGTAATCATGCTAAAGTAATGGCCGGTTTTGGTAACGCTTTTGATTTTGTAATAGAAAGCTCGGCCAATGTGAACACCAATCCGCGCACGGAGCAGACCTGTATAACGATAGATACCGGGCTGGCCCGCTTTTATAAGGAGTTCTACGATGAAATAAACAATTTCACAAAGGATTTTGATAATTGGAAACCATATACATTAAAAAGAGACCGAGCAAATGACGAAGTTATTTAATAAAGGCGGTGACGGTGCCGGTGAAATAGTCCGTGTTCTGGGATTGATCGATAATGATCTTGATTTTACCAAGTGGGAACCTATCTTACCGCTGGGTATTCGGGATTTACAGGCTATCATCGGAACGGAACCCATAGACGCGGTAGATAAGTATTACCGTGAAGATCATGCGGACGGTACGGAACCGGACGGCATGGCGGAAACTTTGCGGCTGATGCAGCAGGCGGTGGCAATGTTTACCTGGTTAAAGGTCATTCCCACTTTAGACGCACAACACGGAACGGCCGGACGTGGCAAACACCTTGGAGAGAATGAAACGGGTATGACCGCCTTACAGGAGTTCAAGGATGAAGAGAATATCCGGAACCTGGCTTATGAAGCCGTAGACGCGTTGGTGGAGTTAATGGACCGCGAAAAGTTTGATTTCTGGATGAACGGCATTAAGAAAAAGGCTATAAACCGGCTTCTAATCCAGAATAAGGAAACGTTCGATGAATATTACAATATCGGCAGTCACCGGCTTTTTCTGGTGCTTATTCCTATGATCCGGGAAGTCCAGGACGGGCAGATAATACCTGTTATCACCCGGAACCGTTATAATAAACTGATTGAAGGCGATACCGTTTTAACGGAGAAATTGCTGGAGTATGTACGCCGCCCGCTTGCACTTCTCACCATAAAAAAGGCCGTTGAACGTTTACCGGTGGAAGTTCTACCCAATGGAATCGTACAGGTACAGCAGAGCACAACCGTACGGGATAAATTGCGGGCGGAAAAAGAGGCCCGGCAATCGGTTGCTAACAGTCTGGAGCAGGACGCGGCGGCTTACCTGGATGTATTGCAGGATATCATCAGGGAACTGGATGCGCAGTCGGAAACGGTGGATTACTATATACCGGGTGTTACCGTACAATCCAAAGGAATAACCTTTTAATGTCCGGACATGGAGAAGTTTACATATAATAGTAAGACGGCGGAGGTTCCTTCATGCCTGGATGAAGTCAGCAGTGAGCAGTACCGGCAGTTTCTTATATTGTCGGTACTGATGAACCGCGGTACGATCAGCCCCGGACAGTTCCGCGTAAAATGGCTTTCTTTCCTTCTGGGCATGAAAGCGGATTACACCATGTACCGGCGTGAGATCATCCGGGAGCTGGACGGCCAACTGGAAAAGCTGGACGGCTTTTTCTCTTATACGACCGGTAAGGAGGGCGAGCGGATCGTTACGCCCATTCTGAAAACCGGGCGTAACCTGATGCAGGATTTTGGGAGCTGGCATGGTGTCGGTGACATGCTGAACGGTCTTACTTTCGGTAACTTTTGTGATTGCCTGGATTTGTTGCAGCAAAGCAAGCAGGCGGCGACAGAAAAAGACGAACCGGCTATAAATGAAATCTTCCAGGATATCACATTAAAGCTTTACCGGTACAAGGACCCGGAGAAGATGCCGGCCGTTCCTTCCTTGCTTGCCATTCATGCGGTAAACTTCTTTTCCGCTGTTTGGGAAATGGTTCTTTCCGGACCGGTTTATATTGGTGGTGAAGATATTGACTTTCGGATATTATTTCAGAAGTTGGCATCCGAGGACCGGAAGGCGGACGATAAAACCGGCTGGACCGGAATAGTCTTTGAAGTGGCGGCTTCCGGCGTGTTCGGTAATAAGAAGGAGGTGGACGATACACCCTTTTGGGATGTATTACTTTATCTGTATAAATGTAAGTTTGAGTATTTACACCAAAAACGTAACAAGAAATGAGAACAACAACAGGAACAAAAAACAAGATTAAGCAATTTGAGGGGCTACGCCTGAAAGCGTATGTATGTGCCGCGGGAGTATGTACGATCGGTTACGGTCACACAACCGGCGTAAAACCGGGAGATGTTATCACCGAGGCCCGGGCCGACGCTTTCTTTGAATCGGATATCAGGGCGGTAGAAAACCAGGTAAACGCGCTTCCCCTTCATTTGGGACAGTACCAGTTTGACGCGGTAGTAAGCTTTTGCTTTAATGTAGGTATCGGAAAATTCAAGAAATCAACGCTTTATAAGAAGATCAGAGCGGATGCGTATGAGCCATCCATACCGGCAGAGTTTAAAAAGTGGATATACGGGGGCGGTAAGATTCTTCCGGGGCTTGTTACCCGCCGTGAATGGGAGGCGAAACGTTATCAGGGATTGACGATATGATAGATATAAAGGTTTACCGTGAATACTGGGAAGGCGTACAAAAACGTATTCCTGAAATAAAGAAGGTGCTACCCGTTACCATTGACGAGGAAATGAGTAAGACGATACAGGGGCTATCAAAAGAAGAATGTCCGGTGCTCTTTATTCTGATTCCGTCGGGAACGGGTGCCAGCCTTTCGGCTGACAATGTGAGGGAAAATAATTTATGCGTTATTTTCCTTATGAGCAAGTACGATCCCCAACGTAAAGGGGCTTATGAGACTATCGAAGAGGTGCAGCCGGTTATGGAGCGTATCAAACAAATGCTGATAGAAGATTCTGCCACCGGTTGCCCTGTCACTAAGGAACTGGATTTAACCAGCCTTTCCACTCTTCCGGAATCCGGCTTTTACCGGACGTTTGCAGGGTGGAGCCTGGCTTTCTCATTTAAAACAAGATTCTAACTGAATGGCCGAGAATTTTAAAACGGATTTTTTTACCGACCGGATCGGGCGTGGAATACAGGACATATTTCAAGCCCAACTGGATATCGCTACCAAACGGATTTACCAGAAAGGCCGTGAGCGTAGGAAAGTACAGGGAACCGGGGAGATCATACAAGGGCGATCCGGTGCATTAATGGCCGCACTACAGAACCCGAATTATTCGGTCATTCCGGACGGCGAAGGAGTAATCGCACATTCTAACCTTCCATTATATACCCGCTTCCTGGATATGAAGAAACACGGTAATTACCAGATTTATAACCGGCAGATATACGGGATTCTATATCATGACACACTCGGGAAGATTAAATATGAATATCAGGATTATGTAAGGGAAAGGATAAAAGAAATGTTTGCCAGTTCGCTAAAATAGGTAATAAAATTAATACCTAAATATTTGTAGGTAATGATTTTATTACCTATCTTTGTTTCAGTAACCAATAAAACAAAGTTTATGCCTGAAATTTGTAGATTCTTCGGTATTATTATATTCCTCTATTGGAAAGATCATAATCCGCCACATATTCATTTTACTTATGGTGATTATGAATGTTCTATTAGCGTATTGGATCGGATTGTAGACGGTCAGGCTCCAGCTAAAGTTATTGCAAAAGTAAATGAGTGGATTAACTTGCACGAGGCAGAAATACTTTCTCTTTGGGAAAAGGCCCAAAAAGGGGAAAAAATAGATAAAATTGAACCATTAAAATAAACGCTTATGTTACGGGTTATAGATGTGGATTATATTAGGAATTACGAGCTTCTTGTTACTTTCAGCGACGGGAGTAAAAAGATCGTAAATTTGGAACCTTATCTTACAGGTGAGGTTTTCGGGGAGTTATTGGATAAGGAAAAATTTGTTCAATATGGTTTAACCCGTGCTACTATTGAATGGGCCAATGGTGCCGACCTTGCACCGGAGTTTTTATATGAAATTGGTATAGCTGCATATTTTTAGACCCTATGAATGATTGTTTAGCTATTCAAGATAAGAAGGAAGAAACTTTCTTATATCGGATTTTTATTTCTCACCCGGAACTAAATGCTTCTGCGGTGGCTCGACGTATGGGAATAAGTCAAAGCCTTATGTCTCAATATATAAGTGGAATAAAAAAGCCCTCACAAGAACGGGAGGCCCTAATAGTAAATACTATTAAAGATATCGGTAAAGAACTAACGATGATTGTATGACATACGAAGATATTTTATTTTTGATCGGCTTTTTCCTGGTAATATTTTTTTTCGTAGGATGTAAGCATAAACCGGCTACTTTATCCGGGTGGCTTGCTTTTGCCTTTCTTTCCTTTATCGTGACGCCTCTTATATCGGTTCCTCTAACCTGGTACATTTGCTGGATGATAGATCGGGCAACAATTAAGGATAAAGAATGTTTTGATCCTTCGGATTTTACCTTTAAGAGATAAAATACTTTCTTCTTAGTATAATAAGCCTGTAGAATGGTTCTACGGGCTTTTTTTGTGTCCTTTTCCGCCACTTTACACCAGGATAATTTTGCCTTATAAAATTTACTCTTATGGCAAAATTAAAACCTGACTATATCGAATGGGTGTTAACCCTGAACGCCTCCGATGCGCAGAAGGAAATACATAATCTTTCAGAAAAGAACAAGGAGCTCCGGGATAGCAATAAGGAGATAAAAAAGGCTATGACCGATTTAATCGCCACCGGGAAAGCTGGCGGTAAACAATGGAAAAGGCTTGATGAGCAACTGAAAGAAAATAATAAGACGATCGGCGAGAATAACAAGAAGATTGCCGAATGTGAGAAACGGCTGGATAAAACCACCATGAGTGCCAACCAGCTGGCAAGGAAGGCAAACGCCTTGCGGAAAGAGCTTCGCGATACGGTGAAATCCTTGCAGCCGGAAAAATATGCCGCCCTGGAGAAGGAACTGAAAGAAGTTGAGAAAGCATACGGGCAGGCCACGAAAAAGGCGGAAGGTTTCGGCGGTTCCCTTCTTTCCCTGAATAAGATAAAAACGGTTCTGGCCGGTGTGTTTGTCACTATCGGCGCAATGATAACCGGACAGATTGTCGGCGGGCTAAGGGATGCGATCAGTACTATTATAGAGTTCGAGAAGAAAAACAGTACTTTGGCCGCTATTCTGGGAACCACGAAAAAGAGTATCAAGGATTTAACAGATGAAGCGCGCCGGCTGGGTGCTACTACTTCTTATACGGCCGCACAGGTAACGGAACTTCAGATAGAGCTTGCCAAGCTGGGATTTTTTAAAGAGGATATTAAAGCGATGACGCCTTCCGTGCTGAAATTCGCTAAGGCTGTGGACACTGATCTTGCCTCGGCTGCTACGCTTGCCGGTGCAACATTGCGTATTTTCAACCTTGATGCGGAAGATACGGAACGGGCTGTTTCTACTATGACTATGGGATGTAACGCATCCGCTTTAAGCTTCGAGTACTTAAATACGGCAATGTCTATTGTTGGGCCGGTTGCTAATTCTTTCGGATTCACGATCGAGGAAACGACCGCCCTTTTGGGGGCTTTGGCAAACAGCGGTTTCGACGCTTCATCGGCAGCGACGGCAACACGTAATATTTTGCTTAACTTGGCTGACGGTAGCGGTAAACTTGCACTTGCCCTTGGTGGTCCTGTAGATAACTTAGAAGACCTTGTAAAGGGGCTGAAAAAGCTGAACAGTGAAGGAATAGACCTTAATAAGGCACTGGATTTAACGGATAAACGTTCGGTTGCCGCATTTAATACCTTTTTAAATGGTACTGATACCGTTTTAAATCTCCGTGATGCAGTAACAGGAGCCGAAGAGGGATTTAATGCCATGGCGGAAGAAATGGGTGATAATGTACAAGGTTCCCTCAATACATTAAGTTCAACTATCGAAGGGGTAGTTTTACGTTTCTATGAATCAAAGGGTATTCTTCGGGATTTAATAGACCTTGTTACGCTTATGGTGGAAGGTGTGGGCGGTATGATCGACATGTTTAATAAATGGGGTGTTGTCACTTATACCGTTACCGCTTATTTGGTTTCTTACTATGGAGGACTGAAAATCGCTACCATGTGGCACGCCCGTTTTAAAACGGCGACCCTTGCTTCGGTCGTTGCAGAGAAAGCGCACGCCGTACAGCTTTATATCAGCCGGGCGGCTACTCTGGCTTATGCGGCGGCCCAGGCATTGCTGCACCTGAATATTAAAAGATGTACCGCCGCCCTTCGGTTAATGAGGATCGAACTTTTGAAGAATCCATATACGGCCCTGCTCGCGTTACTCGTGGCAGCCGGTGTTGCTATCTACCAGCTTGCAAAGAAGACGGAACAGGCTTCGGCGGCGATGAAGGCCCACCAGGAAGTCGTAAAGAAAGTGAATGAAGAATATGCCAGCCAGGAAGCAAAAATAAAAACTCTTGTAGCTGCTATTAATGACGAGAACCTTTCCAACTACACCCGTAAACAAAGGCTCGCTGAATTAAAAGAACTGATACCGGATTATAATGCGGAATTGAATGAAGAAGGCAGGCTCATAAACAACAACAAGGAGGCTATAGATCAATATTTAGTTTCCTTGGAAAAACAAATCAAGTTGAAAGCTTACCAGGAGGAACTGGAAGAATTGTACAAGAAAAAAAGGAATCTTGAAAGCCAGGAATCAGAGCAAAGCGACGCTTACTGGGACACCCGCCAGCAAAATACATTGTCAGGATATAACCGGAACAGTCTTACCGCTAAAATAAGCCGTTTATTTGGTACGGAAAAAGAGGCTAACCAGTTGAAAGCCCTACAGACAACACAGAAGGATTTGGCCGGTATAGAATCAGCAATCGCCCAGATCAATAATGATATCTTAAAAACAGAGGCGACGGCCACTTCATTAACCGGAACCAATAAAGAAAATATAAATACTGAAACATCCCTCATAAAGAAACTGGAGGCCGAAAAGAAAAAGGTTCAGGAACAGTGGGCGGAAGACAGCGAAGCGAATATCGCCAAGAAAAACAAGGAAATAGAACGTATCGACACCGAAATAAAACGTTTAAACGAACTGGGGAAGGTCAAAAAGAAGGCGGAAGCCGGGGAGTATAAAAATACGGAAACGGACGCCACGTTAAAACCTCTGGAGATCGAGCACGAAAAACGTATGCTTCTAATCAAACAGAACCGGGAGAAGGAAAATAAGACGGAAGCCCAGTATATTCTCGAAGGGACGGCGGAAAACCTTCGCTATTACCGGGAACGTATCGACGCACTCCAGAAGCTGGAAGCAAAAACGCCGGCTAATAAAAAGAAATTACTCGATGAAATCCACAAGCTCGAAACAGAAGCACAGACGGCCATTTTTACGGAAACCGGCAAGCAGGAGGACGCCCGTATAAAACTGGTACAGGAGAAACGGGACGAACGGTTAAAGATTGAAACCGCCTATTACAATGTCCAGAAGGACACCATGGAAAAAGCGGTATTAAACCAAAGTATCACGCAGGAAGCCGCCGACGCCTATATGCTGGAAGTTGAAGCGGAGCACGCCGCAGAACTTCTGGAGATAAACCGTACTTACCAGAATGATATTGCCGCTTTGGAAATTACCGGTAAACAGAAACGTATAGAAACAGCGACGGAAGCGGCCGACGCCGTGCGTGAGTCTGAAATGAAGTTATTGCGTGATCGGGCGGCCATTGCTCAAAAAGTACGTGAAATAACTTCCGTTCCGGTAGGAATAACCGGTATGCAGGAAGCACACCGGAAACAGGTTCAGGATGTAGAAACGACTTATAATGCCATAATTGAGATAGCGAGGCAGGCGGGAATTTCTACCGTTGGTTTGGAGAAACAGAAACAGCAGGAAATTAGCCAGCTTGAATTTGAGTACCAGAATAGTTTATACCAGATTCAATCCCAGATCGGCGTATCATGGGCACAGGAATACCAGAATGAACTGGCCCTGTTAAAGAATCTGCACGATCAGGAATTAATAGATGAAAAGACATACCAGCGTAAAAAGCTGCAAATGCAGATGAATAACGCTAAAAAATACTTTGACTACTATTCCGGTCTTTCCTCTTCCATGGTGGAAGCCATTCAACAAGCCGAAATCGACCAGGTGGAAGCAAAATACGATGTTCTCATACAGGAAGCCGAGAACAACGGTGAAGATACTGCCGCCCTGGAAGAAGAGAAGGAAAATAAGAAACTGGAGATTCAAAAGAAGTACGCGGATGTAAACTTTGCTATCAAGTGTTCCCAGATCATAGCAGATACGGCCGTTTCGATTATGAAGGCGTACGCGGACCTCGGGCCGATTGCCGGAACCGTTGCTGCAGTAATGCTTGCGGCTACCGGTGTGGCCCAGCTTGCATCGGCCAAGGCAGAACGGGACAGGATTAAAAACATGTCCTTGAAAAACACCACCGGCAGCAAGACCGCCACGGCTGAACGTGTTGTTTCCGGTTCTTCCGGTGGTGGGTATTATGAAGGTGGTTACACCGGTCCCGGCGGACGTTATGAAGTGGCCGGCGTGGTTCATAAGGGGGAATATGTGGTACCACAGCCGGAAATGAATAATCCTAAAGTGATCGACGCCGTTAGCACTATCGAAGCGATCAGGCGGCAGCGTACCAGTGCCAACCCGTTACCACAGAATCCGGGTGAATATTATGAAGGCGGTTACGTGACTTCCCCTGCAGGTGATTCTTCCTACCGGGAGTTCCTGGAAGCGGCAAAGGAGCTTCGCGCCTCCTGTGAGGCTATCAAATTGATAAAGGCCTATATCGTTTACCAGGATTTGGAGAAGGCCAAAGAAACTATAGATAACGCCCGCGACACCTTTACACGCGGAAAATAAGTAATCATTATGCTAAAGATTAAGACGAACAAAGGTTATCTGGACTTAGGGGGTGACTTTACCGTACAGATCGACGAGAAATCCCCCGTCATGAACGACCGGGGATCACAAACCGTACCGGTCACGGTTCCCGTCACTGCCAACAATGCAGGGATAACCGGTTTTGCCCACCGGCTCGACATGGGTGTAAAACCGATGAATGAAGATCAGACATGTACGGTATTGGACGGGGTGTATAAACGTACCGGAAAGATAAATATCGTTTCCGCCGGCAGGACGGAAGGAATTACTTTAAATATCGGTTTTGACAATTCGGAAGCCTACAGCGCCTGGAAAGCAAAGAAACTGAACTCGATCACATTACCCAGCATAAGCGGCGGTACCGTTAGCGGTCTTATGTCCTCTATAAACTGGTTCTTCACGGATTCCCATGAAGATTTTGCCATATTTCAAATAGTAGTCAAAAATGATTCCAAGGACGGCACGTATTACCCGCAATACATAAACCGTATCACTTTGGATTCAAACGGTGAATATGCCTTATGCTATCAGGCAAGGACGGAAACACTACTGATAAATGATACCCCGACCGAAACGAGTTTACCGGAAGGGTACGGCGTGGCCCCCTTCTTATACGTGCACCGTGTCCTGGACTTTATATTTTCAGAATTTGGTTATACTATAACCGAAAATCCTTTTAAGACGGACAAGGAACTTTCCAGCCTGGTAATCCTGAACAATGCCGCCGACTGTTGCGTGACGGGTATCCTCAATTATGCCGATTTAATGCCGGATTGTACGATTGAGGACTTTTTAAACGCGCTGTATGTACGTTTCGGACTGGTTTATAATGTCTCTTCCGATACGAAAACGGCCACTTTAAGACTGATCCGGGATATAATGGAAGATGAACCTGCCGTTGATCTGTCCCGGAATCTGACGGCGGAACCCCTTATCAATTATGAAACGGCCCGTCAGATAAAGTTATCGGCCAAAACGTCTTTTACCGGTGCCGCGCCTTCGGTGGAACGGTACGAGGACTATATCAAGGGGAACGAAAAAATGGTTATCCGTGTAAGCCGTTTCGATCCTTCCCAGGCCTCCGTGTGGCTGAACTACGAGAAGACCACCGGCAACTGGTACAAATGGGATTCGGGCAACAAGAAGCATACGTTATCATCATCCAGTTTCTTTAACTGGGACCGGAAGACGGAAAACGTAGAGGACGAGGAGCTGGCGAGCGATGATGAATGCGTGTTTATGGATTTTGCCCCGAACGGCCTTCTTTCCCCGTATTACCTGGCCGGGTATGTGCACCGTTATACCTACCTGAAAACCTCTTCCGATGATGAAGAGGATTCGGAAAAGGAGGAGACGCCGCTTTCCTTCGCTTTCGCTTTTACAAAGGCCGTTACGGAAAGTACGGATTATTCCTTCGGTTCTATTTTACCATACGCTCCGGACGGCGGAGAAATTACGTTAAAAGACGGCAGCAAACATACGATATCGCTTTTATTCCAGTTTGAAGACGGTCTGTTTGCCAAGTTCTGGCAGAAGTATGACGCCGTATTAAGGCACTCTTTTAACCAGGTGGACACAAACACCCTTTTACCGGTTCACCAGCTTATGAAAATGGATGTCTTGACCCCGGTAGCCCTGCGGGGGCAGTACATGCTTCTGGACGGCCTTTCCTATTCGCTTCCTGCGGGTAAACTGGTACCGGTAAACATTACGTTGCGTTCCCTGCGTCTGATCGGTCCCTATAATCTGGATAATGAACAGGGCATTCCCGTGTGGGGCGGTGCTTCCTACGTGTGGGTCGTATATTCTTCCAATTTGCAGAGTGTACAGGCCGGAAGGGTGGAATATTGGGAAGATTATTACCGTTATCACTGGATGTATGCTGTGTACGGTTGCCGTGTATCGAATACGATATATGACGGGTATGTTACGCCGTCAACGGATGAGGATATATTAAAAAATCCGCCCACCGCACAGGATAACATCATAGAAAAAACTTACAAATGTAAGATAGAGGTTGAAATCGAGGTAAACGAGCGTTCCGGCGCGGCCAACTATTTTTGTTACGAAACGGAAGAAGTCGAATACCAGGTAAGGTTTGTCGCATCGAGGGTGCTTAGCTGATCCCGTCCTTTATTCTTCCTTTGATAAACCCAACTTTTGCAGCATGGAAAAGCAGAATAATATCATCCTTGCCCCGTCATCTTCACAGGTGACGGAGCTTTATAAGCTTTGGAGGGAAAACCATGCGGGGCGGCTCTCGGACTTTTACAAGTTCCTGACGTCTCCCACGGATCAGCGTGATCGTTTCCTTTCCGGACTTGAAAATAAGAGTGAGTTTAACGGAATATTCATCGTTAACACCTTTGAATTATGAGTTTGACAGCAAACATTGATCCGACGGAAAACGCCTTTACCGGAAACCCTGTTTATCTTTCGGTAGAAACTACTTCTATGGCGACTTACAATATAATGTATTTCGTGAACTTTGAATTTATGCGTTCCATATTTACCGGTAACGGTAATGGAAGTTTCAAGGTGAATATCGCGGAGGTCCTGGAAACGCTTTTTGTTGATATTCCCCCGTTAACGGACAGTTCCGAGATGTTGATAAGCCTTTCCGATAAACGGTATAACAAGGCGGTCGTCACGATCACCCTTCAAAATGAGGAGGAAGAAACGGCCACTTTGGTTGTTACTGCCTGGCGTGGCGGTATATCCAAACGGGCTTTTAAGAAATTGCATGAAGAAGGTAATAACATCTTTTCTTTGAAGTTCTTGAATGAATCCTGCAATTTCTTCTTTACCACCCGGAGCAATGACTGGCGTATAACGATGCGCGAGACGGAACTTTACCCGCTCTGTTTCATCTATCCGGAGCACGAGCTGAAAATAACGGAACTTCTTACCGGACAAAGCCTTGCAGTACCAGGCACGGCAGGGAATTTCTACGCCTTGAACCTGGAGGCCGTAAGACTTAAATTCTTTACCGATTACGGGGTACTGGCCAACCTTTTTGACGTGTATAGCGGTGAAACGTTCGCTCTCCGGATCGGGATCGAGCAAAGCCCGACGGTCCGCGAGCGTTACCGGCTCCGGTTCCTGAACAGTTACGGGGTTTACGAGGTGTTTTCCCTGGAAGGCGAGGCGAGCGTAACTCCCGGCATGGATGAAGACGAAGACGCTGTTTTCCGGCGTTACGATGAAATTACCGATGATTATTATTCGGATCGCATACGTACGGAGATACAGGAAGCCGTAACGGTTAAGACGGGATTCAAACGCCCGCAGGAAATACGCTTTCTTCTTGACCTGCTTTCCTCCGATGATGTCTACCTGGCAGGTTACGGCCGGGAAGAGATCAAGGTAATTCCTTCGGCGGAAGAGTTTTCTTACCGTGTCCGTCCGGACGCGCCGCAGAACGTGACGTTAAAGCTCACGTTTGCCGAGAAGGAGTCCAACTGGACGGGAGAAATCACGGAAAGCGGCTACCGGAAACCGCGGGTTCATTCCAAAGAGTTCAGTAAACAATTTAATTAATGTATCTATATGGCAACACAGGAGTATATCGATGATCTTATTATAGTCATTGAAACCGCGGAGGACGCGGAAAGCGTTACCAACCAAATGGTGGCGGCGGTTCTTGGCTTCTTGAACGAACACCTGAAACTGGTTTCCCAGGGTAAGGAAATCGAGGCGGAGGAAGCCGCCCGCATTGCCGCCGATGCAGCCTTGCAGAAGGCTATCGACGCCGTTTCTCTACGTATCGACCGGCTTGTCGGCAACAACGCTTCGCAGGCAATCGACAACTTTAACGAAATTCTTGCTTTTCTGGACGGGCTTAAAGACAGTGATTCGCTGGCCGCATTGCTGGCCGATATCAACGCCCGTATCGGCAGCGAAGACGGTTCACAGAGTGAAGACGGTTCCCTTTGGGGAAAGCTGAAAAGTCTGTCCCAGGATATTAGCAGTTGTTCCGAGGACATAAGCACGTTGCAGGCAGACCGTGACGAAATGAAACAGGAGTTGCAGGAAACTGCCGGGCGTCTGTCTTCCACCTTTACCAATGTAAACAACCTCTTGAACGCCGGCAGCGTTTATAGTGATCTGTCGGGGGTGTTTGCAGCATTGAAAACGGCGGGGAAGATTGACGATGTCCGGAAAAACGGCGTGATCCTTTCTTTCCTCACTGCCGACGGCTGGGTGACGAAACAATTTAAAGGCAATCCGGACACGGATTTTGAGAATGTCGAAAAGTGGGAGGATTTCGGCAGCGGCGGTTCAGGCGGCGGGAATACCTATAATGTAACCGGCAGTGTGCCGCTTACGGAAGGTTTCTATACCCTGGCTTCCGCCATTGCCGCGGTACCGGAGAAGTGGCGCGGCCGGGGGCGTGTCATCACCTTTGAAACATCGCTCGGCAAATGGGAGACGTACCAGTTTACCGGAACCGCCCTGGATGCCTGGGACCAGGAGGCGAGCTGGGAAGAGTTCGGCGGCAAAGGAACGGTAAAGAGCGTAACGGTAAACGGCGAGAAGCAGACGCCGGACGCGGCCGGTAATGTGAATGTAAACGTGGATATCCTGGAAGTGGACGAGACTTTGTCCGCCGATTCCACCAATCCGGTAGAAAACAAGGTAGTAACCGCCCGTTTTAACGAGGTGGACGCTTCCACGCTGTTTAACGTAAATGCGGAGGTAAGCGAGGATGAAACATCCGTCCGTCTGTCTTTCCAGAACAAAAGCGGCGCGGAAATTACCGCCGTGGATATCCCGGCCGGTTCCGGTGGAGGTTCCGGCGAAACGGTGGCTACTAAAATTGTCTTGAATGCGGCTGTAGATAACGCCATAATCAAGGAAGGCGGAAACGCCCGTCTTACTTATACATACGATCACCAATACACCACGGGGGATGAAAAGGGGGAATCTACCGGGCAAAAGGCGGATATCACCGTTACGATCAGGCGTGGAACAACTACCATGTATTCCCAGACGGTCAGCGATGTTTCCAAAGGCAGTTACGAACTGGACCTTTCAAGTTACTTGCTTGTTGGGAATACCGATATTTACGTAGTGGCAACCACAACCGATCCGACTACCGGCAAGAAACAGACCCGACAGGCGTTTACATCCGTGAAGGTTGTCAGCCTTTCCCTTACCAGCTCTTACAATCTGGCCGGGGCCATAGCCGCAGGCGGTTATACCCTGGCCGACACGATTAATATCCCTTATGCCGTGAGCGGTTCCGGAACAAAGGTCGTCACGCTTTATCTGAACGGCCGGCAACAGAACGCGCACACCATTACAAGATCGGGAACGACAAACGGCAGTTTCAGTTTGTCCCCCTCTTCGCTTGTGACCGGCCGGAATACCGTTCAAATGGTTGCCGAAATGGAGGCTTCCGCCGATCTCGTGTTAAAGTCTGAAAGTATCTATATTGATATTCTGAAATCCGGAGGATCGGCACCGTTCATCGGCACGATGATGAGTTTTCCGGACGGCCGTATTTTTACGGAGGACCATCTTGTTCCGCGCTTGGAAGCGGGGCAGTACGAACAGGTAAAATTTGACTTTGTGGCTTATGATCCTGACGCAACGCCGGCTCAAATGGACGTTTACCGGGACGGGGTGAAAACGCAGTCTGTCAGTGTGGCCCGTACTACGCAGACATATACCAACCGTTTTACGGAGCAGGGCGAGATCACTATGAAATTTAAGACGGGGGCCACGGAATACCCGTTTTATATCGACGTAACGGAAAGCGGGATCGACTTGCAGGAAACTACCGCCGGGCTTGTACTGAAACTTTCGGCAGCCGGGCGGAGCAACAGCGAATCCGATCCGGGAGCCTGGGATTATGGCGACATACATACGACATTTTCTGGTTTCGACTGGAGCAGCAACGGCTGGACGGGTGACGCCCTGAAACTTACGGGAGGCGCGAAGATTGAAATCGGGTACCGGCCGTTCTCCACGGATGCAACCACTACCGGGGCTACCTATGAAATGGAAATTCTTTGTTCGTCGGTAACGGACCGGCAGGGGGTGATACTGGACTGTATGGCCGGCGATATCGGTTTCCAGATGACAACGGAGCAGGCCCTTATGCGTGTTTCCGGCGGTACGGAAGTAAGTACGAAGTTTGCAAGTGATATGAACCTGAAAATGGCCTTTATTGTCGGGGCCAAGGCCGGTAAGCGGTTGCTGGAACTTTATGTAAACGGAATCCGTTGCGGAGCGGTGCAGTATGGGGCTACCGAAGGATTACTGCAGGCGGAACCGGTGAACATCCGTTTGTTCAGTGATACGGCGGATGTGGAGATCAGGAATTTCCGTATTTATAACCGTGCGCTTACGGATGATGAAGAATTGAACAATTACATGGTAGACCGGACTACGTCGGACGAAATGGTCCTGTTATTTGAAAAGAATGATGTTACGGGGGACAACGGTACGGATATCGACATAGACAAGTTACGCGCCCAGGGAAAGGCGGTTATGCGAATTGTCGGCGATGTGAACCTTGTCAACGCCACCAATAACAAGAAATTCGAGGTACCGGTCGATATCTATTTTTATAGCCCGCAGGGTAAGGAGTACGATTTTGTAGCAAGGAATGTCGGTCTAAGAATACAGGGTACATCATCCACCACTTATCCGCGTAAGAATTACCGTCTTTATTTCTTGCGCCTGGAAAAATACGGTACCACGCTGGAAGTTAACGGCGTGGATGTGCCGTCCCTTGAATACAGTTTCAAACCGGGAGCACGGCCGATCAGTATATTCTGTTTGAAAGCGGACTTTTCCGATTCTTCCGGTACACATAATACCGGTGCGGTGCGTATTGTGAACGACGTTTGGAAGAGGTGCGGGTGGCTGACACCGCCGCAGGCTGCATATAAGGGGGAATATGACGTACGTATAGGCGTGGACGGTTTCCCTATGGACCTGTTTTATGACAACGACGGCACCGGTGCGAATACTTATCTGGGAAAATACAATTTCAATAATGAGAAGTCGGAAAGTGCGATCATTTACGGTTTTGAAGGAATTGAAGGATTCAACGACGAAGCGGCCCTGAACGGGCAGCGTAACAAATGTATCTGTCTGGAGTTCCTGAACAACTCCGAGGCCCTTTGTCTGTTCGGGACTACCGACATGTCTTCTTTTGATGATGCGCTGGAATTTCGTTTCAAGGCGGACACTACCTGGGCGGATGCACACGAGGACGACAAGGCGGCAGTTACAAGGCTTTGGAACTGGATCGATTCATGTAAGGATGATCCCGCCAAGTTCCTGGCGGAATATAACCAGTATTTCGGTAATGACAGCCCGTTTGCATGGTATCTGATTACCGATTACTTTATGGCTGTGGATAACCGGGCAAAAAACATGATGCTGGCGACTTGGGACTCTCTGATCTGGTATTTCCTTCCTTACGATATGGACACGCTGTTCGGTGTGCGTAATGATTCGGTACTGAAATACGAATATACCATTACCCACGAAAGTTTTGACGATAGTATCGGTAGTTATGCTTTTGCCGGCCATGATTCCGTTTTATGGGAACTGGTACGGTCTTGTCCGGACAAATTGCGTGAAGTGGCGGAAACCTTGCGTAGCAATATGAGCCTTGAATATGTCCTGCAAGTATTTAACGAGGAACAAATGGGCAACTGGTGCGAGCGGATTTATAACAAGGATTCGGAATATAAATATATCCTTCCGCTTACCGAAGGGGTGACAACCGGCAGCGGAACCAGTTATTATAATTATCTGTATGCCTTGCAGGGAAGCCGTTATGCGCACCGTACTTATACCATTCAGAACCGTTTCGCCCTTTTGGATAGTCAGTATGTGGCCGGTACTTACCGTCGTGACAGCTTCGCGGCTTATTTCGGATACAAGTTCGGCAGCGATAACCGGAAAATTCGGATTACGGCCTCCGAACGGTATTATTACGGGTACGGGTACACGTCCGGAACACCGCACCAAAGCGCGGTACTTGCAGAAACGGCCGGGGCTGTGGTGGAACTGACAATGGACACGGATTTAATTGTAAACGATCCGCAATATTTCTACGGTGCAAGCCGTATTCGCGGGCTTGATCTGACGGATGTAGCCCACGCCATTGTCGGCACGTTGAACCTGAACAACTGCACGGCCTTGCGTGAACTGAATGTTAGCTGTGAGGCCGGACAGACGACATTTAACGCCCTTCTGGTGGGTAATTGCCGTAATCTTCGAAAACTCGACATATCCGGACTTAAATCTTCTTCCTTTACCGGTATGGACCTTTCAAGTAATACCAAACTTGAAACCTTCCTGGCCGGTGATACATCCCTTACCGGTGTGACATTTGCCGGCGGTGCGCCTCTGGCCGTTTGCGTCCTTCCCGGAACTTTGCAGACGCTCGAACTCCGGTACCTGAACAAACTAACCAATGCAGGGCTGCAGCTGGAAGGTACGGCAAATATCACGCGCCTTGTGATTGATAACTGTAGCCTGATCGACTGGAACACGTTATTACAGCAATGCAGTGCGACCAGCTATCTACGAATTACCGGTATAGATATGGACGGGAACGGTAATTTGCTTCGCAGGCTTATGACAATGGGCGGCGTTGATGAAGACGGGGGAAACGTGCAGACGTGCCGCCTGGTAGGTACGTACCGGCTCACCCAGTCCATGTCGGATGAAGAGTACGCCGCCACCTGTGCACATTTCCCGGAACTGAATATCATTCAGCCGCAGTTTGTCGGTATAAAAATAGATCAGACGGTAGGAGACGGGGAAAAGATTACGAATCTGGATAACTCTACCGGATATGACTATAATACTGAATTTACCCCATCTTCCCATATATTGGAAGTGTTGTCGAAAAGACGTTGTATTCTGGCTAAAAAGACGGCGGAGGGTGAAATGACCTGTTACCCGCTTCATGATGAGAACCGAAATAAATACGCGGATAGTGACAGCGTGGAGAACGCCACGGATGCAGTATTAACCGGATCGGAAGGTGAAGTTTACATATATGAGCCTCATTACTGGTACAAGGGAGTAACGGACGTGCTGAATCAGTGCCTTTACGGTTTTATTTCAAGTAATGAGGATGCGCCGGCAGCAGCAGGGTACACCAGTATAAGATTTACCCGCGAGGAACTGGATGTGACGGAAGGGATCGGGATTCGTAAGAATACGGATTACACAACCATTGAAGAGGCGAAGAATGAATACGAATCCGGATCGTTCGCCCTGGTGGACGTCCGGGATTACAAGCAGGTTCGTTTTCCCGGTTTTGCTTCTACTCTTTACGGTGCTGTATTTATAGATGATGCCGGGAAAATAGTAAGTCGGATCAGCGTTTCAAATGCGAACGGTTTTATCAATGGTATGTATCTGTTTTGTGCCGTTCCTGTAGGGGCTACGAAACTGGCCTTTACTTTCCTTAATTCGGCGGCCTTCGATTTCGTTTTACTCACAACATCGGAAAGTGTGGAAGCGATCGAGCCGGACTGGGTAGAGCATACGGAATGCCTGGGCGGTGTTTATGAAGCCTATCTGATTGATGATGTGCTGCGTTCTGTCAGTGGTGTTTCAAGTGTAGGAACTATTTCACAGAGCCAGGCAGTCAAATACGCCCAGAACAGGGGCAAAGGTTTCCAGCTGTTCGACTGGGAGATGCACAAGGATGTGGGTAATCTGCATTTCTTTAAATACGGTAATACCGATTCGCAGGGAGTTTGCGGATATGGAACAAACAATTACCAGAAAGTGACAGGCCTTACAAATGCGCTGGGGATGCGTGATACGGTTTCTTATTATAAGGAAAAGGGCGGTTCCAATCCACAGGCGGAAGGTGCTTACCGGGACGGTGTAAATTATCAGTCCGTCAATGTGCTGGGATATGAGAATTTCCAGGGAAACAAGGCGGAATGGTTGCAGTATGTCACAGTAAACAAGACGGCGGCGGACGGAAGGTGGTTTATTACCATGCCGGACGGAACGGAACGCGTTGTACAGGGAATTACTGTTTATAATGCGGATATTTATCCTACCCACATGGTTTGGGGCCGGTATATGGATTTGATTGCGGCCAAGGAAGGCGGTTCCACTTCCTCTCATTGGTTCGACAGGTTCTATGTGGGTACCGGGCTTTCTCGTGTGGTGTATCGGTCGAGCAGCTACGCGTACGCGTTGGGCGGTGTTTCGTATGCGGTCGCGAGTTACGGTTCATCGTTCACGGATGCGAGCATCGGCGTTCGGCTTGCCTTCAGGGGCATCATACGCTGGGCGGGTAGCGTCGCGGCCTTTAAAGCCATAAATCAGGCAGATTAAGATAAAAAATAGCAACGTAAAACGTTGTGCGGGTAGCGCAGGCGTCCGGAAGTAAGACGGGTGCCGGTGCTTCCTGAAAGTACAAAGGCGGATTTCCTCATATACACTCGTGTGGTGTATCGGTCGAACAACAACGCGAACGCGTTAGGCGGTGTTTCGTATGCGAACGCGAATAACGATTCATCGAACACGAATGCGAACATCGGCGTTCGGCTTGCAAACAATTAGGATAAAGAAAAAGCGCATAAGCCTTAAAGATTGGCGTACAACAGTGGGGACGTGTCCCCGGCGTGGAGCCAAGAGGAATGAGCCTCGCCAACAGCAGCCGTTTACGGCTGGAAAGGGGAAAAATAAAGCGCAGGGCAATGGGGTTTGGTAGGAATTTTTTTCGAAGAAGCCCGGCCCGGGGAATTGAAGGCTAATTTAATTATCATGTGGAGAGAAGATAATATTATAGAAGAGATTGTCGAGGACTCCAATATAGAGGACGCCATAAAAACGGTATTGCGCAAAAGAAGACGAAAGCGCAGCTTTGCCGGGCGTAGAATACTGGCGGATGTCCCGAAGGCAGTAGAGAGGATCAGGCAGCGGATCAGGAGTGGGCGGTTCAAGCTCGGAGGATATCGGGAAATGACCGTAGACGACGGGCCGAAGGTAAGGACCGTACAATCGGTTTCCCTGGAGGACAGGATCGTTCTTAACGCTGTTATGAATGTGGTGGACCGGCATTTGAAAGTACGTTTTATCCGGACTACTTCCGCATCCATTAAAAACAGGGGAACGCATGACCTTTTACAGTATATCGTTAAAGATATAAAGGATGATCCCGAAGGAACCCTGTTCGGGTACCAGTTCGATATAACGAAATTCTATGAAAGCGTAGACCAGGACATTTTGCTGGATGCAGTGAAAAAGATGTTCAAGGATAAAATATTAATCGGAATCCTGGAAGAGTGCATCCGCATGATGCCTAAAGGCGTAAGTATCGGGCTAAGATCATCACAGGGGCTTTGTAATTTGCTTCTATCCATTTACCTGGATCACCGGTTAAAGGATCAGGAGGCAGTAGCACACTATTACCGGTATTGTGACGACGGTCTGGTGCTTTCCGGTAGTAAGAAATACCTTTGGAAGGTTAGGGATATCATTCATGAACAGGCCCGTAAAGCCCGCCTGGAGATTAAAAGCAATGATACCGTTTTCCCGATCACCGAAGGTATCGACTTCCTGGGATATGTAACCCGCCCGGATCATGTACGGTTAAGGAAGCGTAACAAACAAAAGTTCGCCCGCAAGATGCACAAGGTTAAAAGCAAGAAACGCAGGCAGGAGCTGACCGCCTCATTTTACGGGCTTACAAAACATGCCGATTGCAAGAACTTATTTTATAAACTAACAGGAAAGAAAATGAAAAAATTAAAAGATCTGGGCTACAAGTACAAGCCTAAAGACGGACGGAAACGATTTACCGGGGCAAGGATCAAGTCGCCCGAACTGATGAACAAGGATGTGATCGTACTTGATTATGAAAAGGATGTTCCGACGAAAAACGGAAACCGGACTGTTATAAAGCTGGAACTCGACGGCAAGGAGAGAAAGTATTTTACCAGCCTGGAGGAAACACTTTTCATTTGTGAATCAGCGGCAAGAGACGGAGAACTGCCTTTTGAAGCACATTGCGAAGGTGAAGTAAGTGAAAAAGGATTGATAATTATACATTTTACTTGAAATGATACGAATTTATGCAGACAGCAAGGCGGAACCGGTAAGATGTACCAACCGCCGCCGGGGAATCTGGCGTATTACGTGGGATTACCAGGAAACAGAGACAGCAGAAGGAGTGCAGCGTAGTTACATGGAAGAGACGTTCGATCATCTACCCGCACTGGCAGAAATCAAGGCGGTTATTAATGAATGGTATAACCGGAAGATAACCGACACGATCGAAAGCGGGTACGTATGGAACGGCCTGAAAGTCTGGCTTTCCATGGAGAACCAGATGAATTATAAGACGGCGTACGATCTTGCCTTGCAGACAGGCGGGGAAAACCTTCCTGTTACTTTCAAGCTCGGGGAAGAAGACAACCCGACGTTTTACGAGTTTGCAAGTATGCAGCAACTACAAGAGTTTTACACCGGTGCCGTGAAACATATACAGGAGACACAAAAGGAAGGCTGGGAACTTAAAAAGGCGATAGACTGGAGCGTTTATACGTTGGAGTAGAAAAAGTGAAGGGGGAAGCGGGAAACACGTTTCCCCTTCACTCTTTTAGTTATAACATATCATCAAAGGCGTGTATTCCCGCTTCGCGTTCATCTTCCAGAGCATGTGCGTAAACCATTGTCATAGTTATAGAACTATGTCCCAAAAGGTGGGATAGCGTTACGATATCATGTGTTTTCTTATAATACAAGGTAGCGAATGTATGCCGCCCGGTCTTTGAACTGATATCCTTTGTTATTCCTACTTTACCGGCTATTGTTTTCAATACCCGGTTTATATCCTGATCCGTGGGAAGGTTCATAAACAAGTTACCTTTTGTACGTCCGGCCCGGTAATATTCATAGATATAACGTGCCGGGTCCGATAAGGGTACAGTTACCGGTATTTTTGTCTTACCTCGTGTGTAGTGTAGTTCATTCCCTATGAACTGGTTTATCTGCAATGCTTTTGCATCGCCTATATGCAAAGAAGTAAAACAAAGAAACAGAAAAAAACGGAGTACGTTCTGGGTACATTCTTCCAGGCGGCCGGACCGGTACAAGGCGGTCAGACGGAGGAGTTCTTCTTCCGTCAGGTATATAACTTCACTTTTGGGGCGACGTATCTTTATGGCCGCGAACGGGTCCTGGTCCATATAACCGCCGCGTATGGCGGCACCTACATATATTTTGATAGTAGCCATGTTACGCCATGCCGTAGAATCCATGTTACCTATTTTGCGAAGATATGCAAAGAAAGACAGGAGAAATTCGTGGGTAATCTCTGAAAATACAAGGCCGGGTGCGAATGTTTCCAGTTTCTTGATGATAGAAACGTGATGTTTCCAGGTACCGAAAGAAATAGTTTTGCTAATTTGTTTGAGGTAAACCCGTGCAAAATCAAAGAAGGTACCAAAATCGGAGGGATTGTTATACTGGCGGAAGAAACTTTCTTTTGTCAGCGTCTCATTTTTAAGACGGGCACGGACAAATATATCGCTTACTCGTGAACGGATATTGGAGATGATTAAATTTTTATCCTTACTTTCTTTGTCCCGGCCTTTTATCACTTCGTTTTGCTCATCCCATTCTTTAGAGGTGACACTTAACCTTACCGCGATCCTTATTTTCTCGCGGTTGATATAAAATTCCACATACAGGGGGAGCCGGTCGGTTTTGCCTTTTTTGCCTTGTCTTACAACTCTTATTGCCGTCATTTTTATATGCCTATTTTATGCCTGTAGAGGGGATATGCCTACAAATATGCCTACACAGGCAGGTTATTAAAAGTTAAACGGGGCGAAAGTAAAACGTTTAATATCAGCTATTTAAAAGAAAAATCCGATAACATTTAACTGTTACCGGATGTTAATAGTGATTCCGTTGCGATTCGAACGCAAGACCCACGCCTTAGAAGGGCTTATTCTATTTGTAGATTAATCCGTTTGTTATCAATTTGTTATGTTATTTTTGTTTTTTATTAAGGATAAGTTTTTGCACATTTATCATCCAAACATCCCACCTCGACCAGTCAAAATCCAGTCTGCCGAAATACCATAATCAAGCACCAGATACGTTATCCATTCCGGTTTAAGAACACTGGCTTCCGGTTGATTTCTGACTGTATTAATGTTCCAATAATTAATATCATGAGCTTTGGTAAAAGTGAGAAGCCCACGCATACGTTTCTGCGCTTTGAGTATATCTATTGCCTCAAAGAAACGTTTTGTTACCGCTATTCCTTCTGGTGATATTTTCATGGATTAAGTTCTTCTCTTGTATAAAGTTCACCGTTTACTTCAAGTATACTTGGGTTTGTTTTAAACTCTATCGTTTGTCTATCCATAGCTCCGAAACTGTTTTTCGCTCCATAGTCAATCGTCCACTTTACGGATACTCCATCAACTGTATATGATTCATTATATATTTTAAGAGAAGACGGGTCTTTCAGTACTTTATCGAAATACGCCTCGTACATACTTCTTCCATCTCTTACGTAGCGATTTTCACAACTACAAAAGATTAGTATAGATGCGAATAGTAATAATATCTTTTTCATATTGTACACGTAGTTATTTTGAATGTTTACTTTTATATGCTTCAAATGATTTGTTAGCTATATCGAATGCCTGTTCAAGTTTGCCTATACAATCAAAGATTCCGTCTATGTTATCAATGTCGTATTTTTCCTGTGACTTGTAATCCTCCGTAGGAAAACATATAGACTTTTTTCTGCTACCGAATGACAGTCGGCATATCCACCAATACGACGGATTTTCAATGCCTATTGCAAAATACGTCTTGAAGTCCTTATACGCTATCTTGTCCGCACTGATAGATTTGCGAAGAATACTCCTTATTATATTATAAGCATCTATTTCATCTTGGGTAGTTGTTACTCCTGATTCTTTATCCATGTAAATAACTCCATCTGGCAATTTATCACCATCCTGTTCATCAATTGTTGTAGCCTGATTAACAGGTAGATTCACATCTACCTGTTGTTCTATGTTTTTGCTTGCAAGATTCAATCGGTCAGATATAATATCATTTACAACGCTTGCAATCGACTTTTTTACTATAGGTGCAAATTGTTCCACTACCTTTTGTGTCGCTTGACCATCATATACTTGCCTAATGAAGAACTTTACAAAATTTGGTGTTGGAGAAACAAACTCACGATTAAGTATTGATTTTATTTCTGTGGTGTATTTTAGTTCACTTGCTGTACTAAGTATGTCCGATTCATTATAATACGATTTATGGAACTTCTTTAGCTGTTCTATGTCATTTTCAGACAAATCCAGCATATTGACTATTAGAAACGGCTTCTCATCCATTAGATTAACTTTTTCCAAGTCTGTGTAAAACCGATATTCAATTCCATTTGTAAGAACTCCAAAGCGAGCGTTAGATGCTACAAAATACTTTTGGAGTTGGGTATCATGCAGATTTAGATTCTGATTACAATGCTTGCACTCTATAAGAAGAATTGGGCTATCGTCTTTCATTATCGCATAGTCTATCTTCTCTCCTTTCTTCTTGATAAGGTCACAATCCATTTCTGGCACAACCTCAAAAGGATTAAATATATCGTAGCCAAGTGAAGCTATCATTGGCATTATGAAAGCATTCTTAGTGCCTTCTTCTGTTGTAATAGCATCTTTTTGCTTTGCTATTCTATCTGCGAGTTGCATAATTGTATCTTTGAAATCCATAGTATTATTTCATTTATAATCGTTTCATACATCCAAGAACTTGAAATATTGTGCGTATCATTTTTTTAGGGATTTCCTGTATCCCATATTCAGGTGATTTATTTGTAGGCACAAGGTTATAGTGGTCTCTGTCGTCCCCCTTACCTAACCGTTTAATCGTTCTCATGTCATTTGTGGTTACAATAGCATATACCTCGCCAAGAGGAAGGAAAGACATATCCTCAATCTTCTTTAGAGCAATCATGTCCCCATGTGTAATCTCTGGTTCCATAGAGTGCCCCGTTACATTACACCAACAAGTTGCCTCATTGTATTTTTGAAAATCAATTAGATATTCAGGGTTTATAGTTTGGTCATTCAAAACCAAATCAAACCCCCCGATAAAATCTACATTATAATAAGGAACACCTGTTGTATAGCTGATTTTAGGAATTATCTTCTCTCTCTCCTCCCTTATAATCTCTTTTGGAGCATCAATTAAACCTCCAAATATTCTACGATTCTGGAAGTGAATTGCATCTTTATTCTTATTATAGAATTCTTCCGCTTTAGCCAGTTCCTCCTGCGTCATTACATGCGTTGCTCTTTCGTACATTTCATCATCCATGAATGTCATGATTGGAATATGTAATATCTCTGCCCACTTATTAATTGTACTACTATCTATACTGTCCATCTTGTAGTATTTGTAGACCATCCCTTCTGTTACCCCAACCATTTCAGCGAATGATTTAGCAGAGATTCCATGATGTTTTAGAAAGCCTTTCAAACGTTCACCTATAATCATATTATACCTATTTATATTTATTAACTATAACAATAGTATAATTCACTATAATAGCGCTATATTTGCACTATAAATCTTTATACAACACTACAAAGATAATGGAAAGTATCAATAACTCAAATAGTTTCGTGAAAAACGAACAGATAATAACCCTAAAGGGCTACTATCTTAATCTGCCTGATTCTTCTCATCCGAAGACAGAGTTTATAAACGAGGTTATCAAAAGAACCGGAGTGTCATTTACTACTGCTCGTAATTGGGTTATATATGGAATGAAGCCCAATAATCCAGAACACGTGAAAGCATTAGTTGAAATCACCGGTATCCCTGCTGAAAATTTGTGGAACGACTAAAAACATAGAGCAATGAGAGATTTAGAGTTTTACATATATGAAGATGAATTGTGGTGTATGTCTGATGGGAAAAATGAGCAGGTAACAGAGCAGAATGTTGAACTTGTAAAAGAAATGCTTTGCAAAATTCGTGAGTTCTACCCAGAAGCATACAAAGATTTATCTAAGTGGTTCCAAAAGAGTGCACATAACGTGCCTTATTTTCAATATCTTATTGTTGACCAATTTTGCCGATGTAACTTTGGTAAGCTTGACAGTACAACTAAAGACGTGGATAAAAAAGGACGATTTAATTTCGAGAAAGGATATTGTCCCATGTACGGAAGGTGCCCTCATGCTAATATTGTCTGCAATCCTGTTTTTAGCAGCCGTATATCTGATGCAGAAATGCGTGTAATGAAAATGATATATGATGGATGTAACAACGAAGAAATAGCAGATAAGCTATATCTATCTCCTCATACTGTAAAGAATCATATTAAGTCTGTGTACATCAAGCTTGAGATTCATGAAAAATCCGAGTTTATCCAATATGCGCACAAAAACAACTTATTTAAAGACTAATCACCATGTTAAATGAAGAAGTTTTGAAAATCGTATTGAATGATAAGACTTTTAGCCAGCGTGAATCAGAAAAGATAGTTGGAAGCCGAAGTCGTCTATTCGACCTTGTCGGAAAAGGGAAAATTCGTGCAGAGAAAAAACCAGCCGATAGACAAAACGGAAGGTGGTTCTGTAATGCCTACGATGTAATTAAGCACGCTTCTTTAAAATATTGATTATTTGAGATTCAAATAGTTATGCTAAGTTAAACAGTTGATTATTAAATGTTTTAACGTTTGGAACTCAAAGTAAAAATAGTTAACTTTATATCAAATAAAAGAACTAATATTCAACAAGTTATGAAACGAACACCTACGCTTACAATATGGATGGCATCATTCATTGTAATGGTAATATTTGCCGAAAGTTTGAATGCTATATTCTGGATGTCATTTACCGTATTTGCTGCAATGTCAATCTATATAGAAAAGCATAGTAAGAGACTTGAAAACGAAGAAGAATAACTTTTAAATCATAGAGCAATGAAAACAAAAGAAGAACTACTGGCTATGAGCCATGAAGAACTTGTGGAATATGCAAGTAAAAAACAATCAGAAGCATCTTTGAATGAATACACATCAAGGCAAAACGCTCGCCTTAGAGAGTTGCTTGCTGCTGTTGGTATCGTTTTCGAAACCTATAAGAGAGAAATGTAATGAACGAAGAATTAGCACAACTGGAAGCTGAACTCAAAGAAGTTCAGACTTGCGAACTGGAGTACCTGCCAGATTATGGATATTCATCTAAGGCTGAAATCATTGCAGAAATAGAAGCTGACCTCAAAGAGGTGAAAGCAGAAATATCCACAAATGATTTTGACTACACAGATGAAGAACTGGAATACGAAAGAACCCAGTTGTGCTGTTCTCTTGGCATATCAAGATATTGTTAAACTTTTAATATTAGAGCAATGGAAGAAAAGAATCAAGTAACGGAGTTGCAAATTATTCAAGCTAAACAAGCTGCCGATTTTGCAATGACACCGGTAGGACAAACTGTAAAGCAGTTTGAAGTGATGCAACGAATGGCTAACATGTACACTGCGAGCACCATTGTACCCGACACGTACAAAGGTAATGTTGGCAACTGTGTAATAGCCTTAGATATGGCAATGCGCATGAATGCCAATCCACTCATGGTAATGCAGAATCTATATATCGTATATGGAAATCCTGCTTTTAGCAGCAAATTTCTTATTGCAACGATTAATGCAAGTGGACGTTTTTCTCCGCTTCGTTATGAATTCAAAGGAGAGGAAGGCACTAAGGGGTACGGATGTCGGTGTGTTGCTTATGAAGTATTTGATAAAGAGCATAAAGAACCGTTACACGGTGATTGGATTACTCTTGAAATGGCTGACAAAGAAGGATGGACTAAAAAGAACGGTTCTAAGTGGGCATCTATGCCCAGCCAGATGCTCCGTTATCGTGCTGCTGCATTTTGGCAACGTGTTTACTGTCCCGAAATAAGCATGGGACTTATCACGAAAGAGGAAGCAGACGATATTCAGGATGCAGAATACGAAGAAATCAAGCCTAAAGACAAATTAGCTGAGCTTGCCGAAAAGGCAGCAGGAGTTGTAGACCCAAAAACTATCGCAGCAGCCGAGCAATCAAAAGGTAATGAAAGTAAGCAACCGCAGCAAAAAACTCTGTTATGATAGACAATTCAGAACAGCATTCTACCGGATGGTTTCGTGCTCGTCACGGAAAAATAACCGGAAGCCAAGTCGGTCTGTTAATGAAAAGTGGTCGTAATGACTACTTTTCTGAAACAGCAAAAAGCTACATCTATGCTGTTGCAGGCGAACGTGGCATGAATCCGTCCATTGTTAATGATGATGAACTTTTCGGGGAATATCTCCAGCAAGTAAATGTCACCAGCAAGGCTATGCAATGGGGCACAGACCAAGAAGAAAATGCCCGTGCATTATACGAGAAGATAACCGGGCGACATATAGTAGAAGTAGGTTCGTGCAAACATCCTACCATTCCAAACTTCGCAAGCAGCCCGGATGGGTATTTCTATAACGAGAACACCGGTGAGAAACTGTGCTTGGAGATAAAATGCCCGAACCAAGCCACGTTTATGAGGTATAAGAGTGAGATACACGATAACGCTTCTCTTCTTTCTGTGAAATACGAGTATTTCTATCAGTGTATGGCTCACATACTCTGTACCGATGCGCAAGCGGTTGATTTTGTGGTTTATAATCCGTATCAGATTAACCCTATTCACATCGTCCGTATCCTGCCTGACGAAAAGGTCTTTGCCGAAATGGAGAAGCGCATCCGTGTTGCCAACGATATTATTGACGAATTAATTGACGCAGAATAATGGGAGAACTATTAATAAAAGAAACACAGCTTAACCGCATTATCCGCAAAACCGGCAGAAAGCCATGCGAATGCAAATGTTCGTTATGCAAGATGCAGTGCCACACTCCATGTCTCGGCACTCCGCAAGATATAGAGGGCCTTATAGATGCCGGATATGCCGATAAGTTAGCTTCCATCTTATGGTGTGCTGGCATGATAATGGGAGTCATTGATGTTCCTATTCCAATGATTCAAGCCATAGCTGGCGAGGAATACTGCGTATTTTTCCACAATGGACTATGCCAACTCCATGACAAAGGCCTTAAACCTACCGAAGGACGATTGTCGCATCATTCTACACGCATTGATAATTTCAAAGCTTCAAAGAGTATAGCTTGGAATGTTGCCAAAGAGTGGCTTTCCGAAGAGAATGCAGATACCATAGAACGCATAGCTGACAAATTTAGTAGAAACTTAAAAACTACAGAGTAATGAATACAAGCTATAAAGAAAACACCCCAGACAACTTTTGGCAAATCAGATGGCTCGACAAATACATGGAAGGGCACAAAGGATTCATTGCTGGTGGATGTTTTAAAAATATCCTTTCAGGTGAACGTGTAAAAGATATAGATGTATTTTTTGAAAGCAATGATGATTTCCAAGATGCAGTAGATTTATTCAATAGCGATAGCTATATGAAAGATGGATGGAAATTCAAATATCGAAATGAAAAGGCTTGCGCCTTTCAGAAAGATGGTGAAAAGGTTTGGGTTGAGTTTATCGAATCCGAATTTGGCACACCAGAGGAAATACTTAGAAGTTTTGATTTTACCGTTGCAAAAATGGCTTATTTCAAGAAACCACAATATAACGATAATAATAACGATGATGATATTCCTTTTTTATCCAAAGAAATAGTCGGTTATGAATATCGCTTGCTCCATCACGAAAACTTTTTCGAGCATCTTCACATGAGAAGGTTGGTTATTGATGAAAATATTCCTTTCCCAATCAGCACATGGGAACGCACATACCGATATAAAGGATATGGTTACAATATGTGCCGGGAAACTAAGAAAAAGCTTTTAGAAGCTATTCAGAAAACGAATTTAGATTCTGCCGATTTGTCTATGTACAATAGCGGTGGATGGGACTAATAAAAATGTAGAGCAATGAATACACAATTAGCAATCCAAGAAACCGACCTCGAACTGGTCGTAAGCGAAAAGACGTTAGGCAGTCTTACTACCAACGCAAAGCAAATCAGAGATATTGTAATGGCAAATCTGCCAAAGTATGATATATCCAACTATACGGATGATAACATCGACCAAGCGAAGAAAGATAAGGCTTCGCTCAATAAAGCAGCAAAAGCTTTAAACGCGAAACGTCTTGAAATAGAGAAAGAGTTCATGAAACCCTTCGGAGAGTTCAAAGAGGTTATCTCCGAAACCGTCAAATTAATTGGCGACTGTTCCGCTAAGATTGACGTGGTGGTCAAGCAAAACGAGCAACAGTATAAAGATAAGAAGCTGGCTGACATCCGCACTTACTTTGACGGATTGAATGTACACCTCGTTGACTTCAACAAGGTGTATCGCCCCGAATGGCTCAACAAGTCTGCAAGCATGAAGTCTGTTTGTGCAGATATTGATGCCGTATTTTCTAAAGTTGAGAACGAACTTTCCACCCTGCAAGGCTTTGGAGAGGACTTCGATGTTCTCCGTACCTATTACATGGACACGCTTAATATCAACAACACCATTCAATACGCCAACCGCCTGAAAGAACAGCGTGAAAGAGCTAAGGCGGCAGAAGAAGCAAGAATTAAAGCCGAACAGGATCGAAAAGAACAGGAAGAAGCACGTAGGAAAGCCGAAGCGGAACAACCTAAAGTTCGCCCGTCCAATCCTTTCGATAGGGCCAACCAAAGAATGGATGAAAAACCCGCTTTCGTGGCGCAACCTAAAGAACATCCAGCACCAGCGCAACCGGATCTTCTTATACGTGCTTTCAAGGTTACTGCTACACGTGAGAATATTATCGCTCTCGGGGACTTCATGAATGAGAGAGGTATCGACTTCGATAAAATTGAATTACCATGAGGCGATATGAGATTATGCAAAACAGATATTCAGAACATTATTCGTCTCCTTGAAAAAGGTTCAGAACTTATAGATAAGTATTGCCAAAAGCCACACGAATTGGATAAGGCAAGACGAATGAGATTGATGATTAAAAAACTTAAAAATAAATAAGATTATGACACATACCTGGTTTGAATGCAAAATTCGCTACGAGAAGATGATGGAAAACGGCATGAACAAAAAGGTCACAGAACCTTATCTTGTAGATGCTCTCAGCTTTACAGAAGCGGAAGCTCGTATTATTGAGGAGATGGCTCCTTTCATCTCTGGTGAATTTACGGTATCGGATATTAAACGTGCTAACTACAGCGAGCTGTTCACAAGCGAAGAGGAAGCTGCCGATCGCTGGTTTAAATGCAAACTACTGTTTATCACGCTTGACGAGAAGAGCGGTGCGGAGAAGAAAACGGCTACCAACGTATTGGTGCAGGCGGCCGACTTGCGCGGCGCGGTAAAGAAGCTCGACGAGGGAATGAAGGGTACCATGGCCGATTACCAGATTGCTTCAGTAGCGGAAACGGCTATCATGGATGTGTATCCCTACATAGTGGAAGAAGATAACAACTCAGAAGAAGCCATCAACGATCAGGCTAATGTCCCAGTTGTTCGTAATTTCTTGCAATCACTTCCTGATGGATGCAAAACAACTATAACGGTAGCAGGAAAATGTGTCGTTGTAGACAAAACAGGTAGAGACACAGTAGTAACACCAAAAGAAGAAAACAATGACATACGAGGAGATGATTGAAATTTCGAGCTCAGCAAAATCACGCAAGAAACCAACGGATGATGAGCATAGAATACAATGTGCTTGCGTGAAGTGGTTTAAATTGGAATACCCCAAACTGAAAAATGTACTGTTTGCTGTCCCAAACGCTGCCAGAAGAAGCGCAAGAAACGGAGCATACATGAAGGATGAAGGGATGCTTCCCGGTGTTGCCGATCTGATTCTTTTAAAAAGCAACCGCTTCTACGGTGGGCTTGCTATTGAAATGAAAAAGCCAGGTGAGTACCAAAGAACTGTACAAAAAGAATGGCAAAAAGAATGTGAAGCGGCTGGGAACAAATATGTTGTTTGCCGTTCCCTTGACGAGTTTATGAAAGTAGTAACCGATTATTTGAATGATGTATGAAAACAAACCAAGAAATGATTCGTCCGATGGGAGAATTCAGAGTTGTTCAGCGTACAAAGGATGGTTTCTTTAATGCAACCGAATTATTAAAACAGTGGAATGTTAGTAATAATTCAAAGAAAGAACTCAAGCATTATTTCGAGAACCAATCTGCGAATGAACTGATAAACACCATTGTAGAACGTGAAAATCTAAATAGCCGGAATTCCGCCTATTTAGGTTCAAGAGGAAAGAACGGTGGTACATGGATGCACCCAATTCTTTTTATAGATTTCGCTATGTGGATAAACCCGTCATTCAAATATGATGTGATTAAATTCGTGTATGACGAAATGATAAAGTTCCGCAACCTTGCAGGTGATGCTTACCCATCCATGTGCCGTGCCGTCCGCTCCATAATGCCCGAGCCTATATTTCGTGAGAAAGTGAAAGACCTTGCACGTTCATTGAATATTATCGTGTATGGTAAACATGAATCAGAAATGCGCAATAAAATTGGTGATGAAGCCAAGATACGTGAAATGTACGAGCTTGAAAAGCAAATTGCCCAGTGGGTTAATATTGGTCTTGTTGGTAACTACAACCAACTCAAAGCCGCATTGAATAAATTGTACTATCAGAAATACCCTAACGCTTTACCAATTTAACGACATGAATATAAACTGTAAATACTGCCCTAGTAATGATGGAACCAGCGATTGCAATATCGAGAATTGCCCTTTGCTTCCTATCATTAGCGAAATAGAAGAAATGCAGTCGTTCCTTGAAACAACGGCAAGCGATAATCCTAAAGAGCTTATCGAACGCCTCACTGATATAAACGTTTTCCTTGCAAGAAGCGGCAAGCTCCTTGCTGATGCTAAAGCCTATCAGGATGAAGTTACCGCGAACGTATATGCAAGTCACATGGAGTTCATTTCCCGTGTTCCTGCTACTGTTGCAATGAAGTTTGTTTCAGCGCAAAGTGTAACAGCCAACCAGCTTGTTACATGGCTCGACCGTATAAATCGGACACTTGTACACGCTGGAGATAACATACGGACGCAAATTTCTTTTGCCAAGCAGGATATGGCTTTACAACGAAAAGGATACTGATAAATAATGTTTAAGTACCTGATTATCAGTTCGTTATATTTGGTTATTTGCGTAAAAAAAGATAACTTTATAGTCGATTAATAAACTGATTATCAATAATAAAAAGCAATGTTATGAATTACAAAAAGAAGTATTCGGAACAGATTAAATCTCCAAAATGGCAAAAGAAAAGATTGGAGATTTTAAATAGGGACAATTTCACCTGCCAAATATGTGGGTGTGGAGATAAGACGCTTCATGTTCATCACGTAATTTATATACCAGGAAGGAGTATATGGGAATATGAGGATAATCAACTTGTGACTTTGTGTGAAGACTGCCATGTGAAAGAGCATGCTTTATCCGACTTTGTTGGTAATATCATTACCGATTTAAAATATCAAGGACTCACGAATTTTGAAATAGAAATTTATTTGGGAAGACATATAGATGCAGTTGGGGGAATGCAAGTTGATTCTGTCATAAAGGACATGAGTACGATTAATCCCTCCAAATCTGAAACGCTAATGAGGCTTGCTGAAAGAAGAAAAGTTATTGCACATGCAAAGTATAATCTCATAGACGATGAATAATGGCAAGGAATAGAATGATAAAACCCAAATTCTGGGATGATGCCAAAATAGGAAGAATTAGCCGTGACGCTAGGCTTCTGTATATAGGCATGTGGAATTTCTGCGATGATTTGGGTGTTATACGTGCCGATTCCGTATGGATTAAATCTAAAATATTCCCTTTTGACCAAATGCAAATTCAGCAATTCGACAAGATTTGTCAGGAGATTCTAAAAAATGGATTTATTAGTCTGTTCTCGTATAGAGACGAGAAATTCTATTATCTGCCTAAATTTAGTCTTCACCAAACGATAAATAAGCCGAATTATGAAGAGGTGAATGTGCCTAAAGAGATATTATTCAATGGTTTACATAAAATCACGGAACAATCACGTATTAATCACGGAACAATCACGGAACAATCCATTCCTAAAATAGAAGAAGAAATAGAAGAAGAATATATTCCCCCTATAACCCCCCAAGGGGGGATGAGTGAGCCTGATAATAGTTTAATTGAGATAGAGCAAGAACTTAAAAGTAGGGAAGCTAAATTATTAGCTAAAGAGCAGGAGCTTTTGAGGCGAGAAGCCGCATTGAAAAATCAATTATCAAATAAGCTTCCAGATATTAGCTTCGTAAGTGATGATTTCAAAGATGTATTTTCTTCTTGGCTCGAATATAAGCGAGAAAAGAAAGAGAGTTATAAATCGAATAAAGCTCTTGAAGCTTGCTATAAGAAACTTTTGGAACTGAGTAATAACAATCCAGATATAGCTCGTTTGATAGTTGAGCAATCAATGGCAAGTAATTGGTCTGGAATATTTGAACTAAGAAATGGAAACAATGGAAAAGGCGCTTTCAGCCCAAATGGATCAAGTGCAGCAGGACAAGTCATTAAACCCACAGAGAATAGACAATCTGGTGAAACGCCACAGAAAGACTATTCTGCAAGGTTTTGAGTATGATTTGAAGAATCCGAATGAGTTCTACGCTCATCGTGATTTGATTAAAGAGCTGGGCAATAACTATGCAGGACGTGAATTTAGAGAGTTTGAGGTTGATGCGAATAACTCGAAAATATTAGCATTTATGCTGTATTACTTCAATGGCTGTCAGTTGGCAGAAAAGGTTTTCCCGGACGAAGACTACAAGATTCATAAGAATCTGCTTATCATAGGAGAGCCCGGTACAGGAAAGACGATCCTTATGCAGATATTCTCAGATTATTTGAAGTTAACCAATAACCCTAACGCTTTTGAAAACCTCTCTGTCACCCAGATGATGAACTACTACAAGATTAATGGGCACATTGACAGGTTCACTTACAATGAAGGTCAATCGAAAGGATTTAAGCCCGAACCGTTCAACGTTTGTTTGAATGACATCGGACTGGAAACCGAGAGCCAAAAGAGTTACGGCACAAGTCTTAATAGCGTGATTGATGAGTTTCTGTATGCCCGGTACGAGATATACCAGCAATTTAACAAGAAGTATCACATAACAAGTAACCTTGAAATAAAAGAATTTAAGGCTCGTTTTGGAGGCCGCTTAATTGATAGGTTTAAGAGTTTCAATGTGATTCCTCTGCTTGGTAGTAGCCGAAGAAAGTGACAGTTATACTAAGTTAAACCATATGATTTAGTGCTTATTTTATTTGTATTTCAAATAAAATTAAAGTAAATTTACATATTCAAAAGAACTAATTAAAACTAAGAGCAATGAAGAAAAGAGTATTTACCCTTAATGGGAAAAAGTATTTTTCATCCGAAGAATACATAAAAGCACGTAATCAATTTCTTAACTATCAGAACGAGCAAGAACAGGCTATCGCAAAGTTTGGGTTTGCATCTGAATGTGTTGTTTTAGCAGGAGAACAATCTGAAATAATATCATTCTCTGTACTTCCAATTAAATAATTTATTTGAGTTGCAAATAAAATAGAAGTGATAAAATTATGATAGCAGGAACAACCAACTTAAATACGACACTCAATCTCACATACGTGCTGACTGATGCCGTTGAAACGCTTCTATACGATTTGAGAAGCGAAATGGGAAAGCAAGGCTATGAATTACGCCACGATGCGAAACGCAATTTCAACACAGCAATAGCCGCGATCCGGAAATTGAAACAAGATGTGGATAAAACACAGCTCTCCACACAGGAAAACTTCGGAAACGACTCCGATTGTCTTCTGGCTTTCATCCGGCTGTTGGTAGACCGCTGCGGTGACGATGACAAGAAGATGTTTGAATTCTACAATTACATCAAGTGTTTCCCGTCCCAGTTAAATCTTGAGCTGTCTGACGAGAAGAGTGTATTTGCGCATATTTTTAACTAATAACTAAATATAATATGAATATACAAGAAGCTGCAAAAGAATACGCTGACGGGCTGTATGAACCTACTGATAGAGGAATTTTGTATAGAGAAACACAGGATGATTTTACCGCTGGTGCTGAATGGGAAAGGCAAAAAGCTATCGAGGCATTTAAGTTTGCTACAGATGGCTACTTTATTATCGGTGGTACTGATTATTCAGAAAACCGGCTTAAGGAGTTTATTGAGAAACTTAATTCGTAATAAGAAAATATGAAACAGACATTAGAAGAAGCCGCTATAAAAGCTGCGGAGGATTGCTATGAGATGCCTTACAATGAGAATTTACTGCACATGCTTCTTA